>Ga0181358_1000596_pt1 | contig 16078 bp, 16 predicted proteins | sample Fa13VDMM110SD_FD_130096 | JGI IMG/M metagenome (GOLD analysis project Ga0181358, IMG submission 130096) | Freshwater viral communities from Lake Michigan, USA - Fa13.VD.MM110.S.D | ecosystem: Environmental > Aquatic > Freshwater > Lake | place: USA: Michigan | collected 2013-09-24 | reverse complement strand
GACTTGAAATTTGTATTACCTATGCACCCAAATCCAAATGTTCAAAAATATAGAAAAATATTAACAAATGTTGAAATTATAGAACCACTAGCTCATGATGAATTAATAAAATTATTAATTAAAACAAAATTAGTAATAACCGATAGTGGTGGGTTACAAGAAGAATGTTCTTTTTTTAATAAAAAATGTTTAGTTTGTAGAAAAATAACCGAAAGACCTGAGTCAATTGGATTAACAAGTTTTATGATTGACTCACCAAATGATTTATCAAATATGTTTAAAAAACATATTAATGATTTTAAAACATCTGGTAATTCACCTTTTGGTGATGGTAATGCAAGTAGTAAAATAAGTGAAATAATTAAGAATAAATACACAAGTGATGATATGGGTATTAATGATAGTGAAATTTGTTTATTAATTCCATCGTACAATAGGTACGATAAATTAGTTGAAACCCTAACAAATGTAAATGAGTATGAGGGGTTAAATGTTATAGTTTATAACGATGGGTCAAATGATGAAAGATATAAATCAATTGAAACCCAATTTAAAAATGTTAAAGTTGTACACAATGGTAAAAATAACGGTAAAATTGGTTATAACGATACAGCTAGAGCTTTATTAAGTGAAGCTCTATCCACTAATTTTAAATGGTTTATATATTATGCTGATGACATGTTGTTATGTAAAGATTTTACAAAACATATAAAACCATTATTTTCTGAAAAAAATATTGTAAATATTTTTTCATTACATTCACATGGTTGGGGTTGTAGTGCATATATTGATGGGTTCTTTACAATGTCAAAAGAATCTGTTAGTATGATTCATAGATTAATACCTGGTAAATTAAAAGACGTTGAAAATAAATCAACTGGTGTTTGGTCTAGTGTTACTAAAGAATTTAGTTTAATGAGGACTAAATTAAGTGGTTTTAAATTATCATGTTTAAATTATTCATTATGTCAACATTACGGAAATGACGATTCTAAATTACACCCAAAATTTAGATTAAAAACACCAATAATTGCTCACAATTTTTATGATGATTTTTATGGTCAAGAAATAAAAGTTATCAGTACATCTGGTACAATACAACATGGTCAAGAAATAAAAGTTATCAGTACATCTGGTACAATACAACAATCAAGTGATAACATTAAAAAAAAAAGCTCAGAAGACACATCAAGTGGTAATAAAGTCGTTAAAGAACAACCAAAACCAACCAAACCAGTCATTAATACACCAATAGCTACTGAAAAACCAAAAATAAAGAAACAAGAAATACCTGAAAAAATGCAAAAACTAAAAACAATAAATAAAACACATGGTGAATTGTTTATGGGTAAAGCTATGAAGAAAAAATTAAGATTTGGTAAAAAGTAAATTTACAAAATATAAAAGTTAAGTATATTATATTAAAAAATAATAAATGAGTAACTGGATTAAAAAACAAATAGCAAATATAGCAATCGCTATGTCAAATGTTGAAAACAATACATTAGGACAAGAATCAATTGATGGTGGTGTTGAAACTGGTAAACATCAAAGATTAAATCAAAATTCAGTAATGGATGCATTACTTCGTGGTGAAATAACTGAAGAAGTTGAAAAATTAAGATGGAGAATATATAAAACTTCATTAGCTATGAAAAATTATGGAACCAAAGTGGTTGGTTATACAATTGACGGGCACCCAATAACTAAAATTACTTATGTTGGTGATGAAGAAAGGTTAGCTAAAATTAAAAAAGAACCTTCTGATGAATACGAATTAATAATGGTGGTTGATAATACCAACGTTAGTGCTAGTGTTTTCTCATCATTAAATTTAGATATTGATGAATACGATGAACCCATCAACTCAAAAACAACAAACATAATTAATAAGGATGCTGCACCAAAAGGGTTCACTATAGATGTAGATGATGAAATCAATAATAGTAGTAATATTGAGTTAGGTGATGATGAAATAAAAACTATTGGGGAAGTTAAAGATAATAAAGTTGAATTAAATCTACCAATAAGTATAACTAGGGAACACAGGCCAAAATTTGAATTAGAAAATTACATCAAAAAACTACATGTTAAGGAAATAAATGATAAAGAATTTTTATTAGAGTTTTTCATTTCAAAATACCCAAATCAGTTTGATAAAAAAAGCGATTTTTTCTTATCAGATATTAAAAAATTGATATCACAACCAAAAAGATATAACTCAATTATCGATATAAATACAGTATCATTCGTTACCAATAACACAGTTGGTGTTCCAGACTTTTTAGAATTTGAATATACTATACAAAAATTTGATAAAATTGTTGAGTTCAATGAATTTTACGTTGTTAAATTTATTTCAGAAGTAACTATTGAAGCTAAAAGTATTATTGATAAGTTCAGAAATGAAGAACTTGATGAAAAATATAAAAACAAAGAAAAAAGATAAAATATATGGGGAGGCCGAGAAAAGTAACTGGTGAAACTTCAGTACCACAAACTAGAAGTGTAAAACAACCACTAACTAAAGTGCAGTTGTTGCAAAATATTAGATTATCAATTAAGTGTAAAAATGAAACACAAAAAAAATTAATACACACAATAAAAAATAATGATGTTACAATATGTACTGGTGTTGCTGGTACTGGTAAAACATTAATAAGTGTCTATGAAGCACTTAATTTATTTAAGTTACATCCAGAAACTTATAAGGAGATTAAATTAGTTAAATCAATCACACAATTGAAAAATGAGGAGCTAGGTACGCTTCCAGGTGACGAGAAAGATAAATTAAAATTCCACATGATGTCTTTCTTAGATGCATTTCATAAATTAATTGGTGAAGATTTAACAAATAAATTAATTGAATCTGGATTAATTAAAATGGAAGTATTTGGGGCGATTAGAGGTAGGTCATTTACCAATTCCATAATCATCATTGATGAGTTCCAAAATATATCAAAAGACAACGCCAAAACGTTCTTAACTAGATTCTCAGATGATACTAAAGTTATTGTATTAGGTGACTCTGGACAAATAGATTTGAAAAATAAAAAAGATAGTGCTTTAGAACCATTAGTAAATAAAGTCAAAAATAGACCAGTTGAAGGTGTTGATATTGTTATATTTGATAAAGCTGATGTTGTAAGACATAGATTAACATCTTACTTTATTGATGTATTTGAATCAATCATTGCTGACGATGAACCAAAAGTTCAGAATAACCAAAAAATTAGACAAGAAAATACTATAAAAAGTAAGTCGAGTGTGAGTAATGATGGTAAAAAATTAGTTTGGTTCAGAAAATTAAAAATATTTTTAAAAAGAACATTTAAGTAAACTTTACTTTAATACATAATACCACTATTCTTATAATATGAAAATTGGTATTAGTATTAACGAAGTTTTAAGGGATACGTTATCCCAAATGGATTATACTTACAGTAAGTATATATCAGGTGAGGAATCTAAAATTACAAAAGATGAAATTACATCATTTAATTTAGAAGACCATTTTACGTTCGAATCGAAAAAAGATTTAAACAGATTCTTATATGATGAGGCTAGTTTAGAAATCTTTGGACATGCGGACCAAATGATTGAAAATTTAATGACTAAATTTAATATGTTCTTAGTTGACATTGAGGAAGAAGAAGAACATACAATAGAATTAGTTAGTAGAGAATACTTAAAAAGTATTCCATCAACATTATTCTTCCTATCAAAATTAGGTTGTAGAGCAGCAAATATTAGATTTGTTAAACAATATGAAGAAGAATGGGGTGATGTTGATGTATTAATTACAGCAAACCCAATAGCTCTAAAAAACAAACCAAGCGATAAGATTTCGGTAAAAATAAATGCACCTTACAACAGTGATTGTCAAGGTGATTTTGAATTGGATTCAATTTTAGATTTTATCAAAGATGAAGCTTTAAGAACTAAAATTTTAAACACAAAAATAACAACACAAGAACAATTATAAAATGGAAGATATTATATTAGAATTTGGTGGAGTAGCTTATTATTTAGATTTTGATGGGATACAAAACATATTAAAATCCGATGAGGATTTAGAATCTGGTGAAGTAATTGAAACTGATACCAAAACAACCAATATTAATGGTGGAGTTGAAAAAGTTGAAATAACTACAAGACAATACCATAAAGGTAGAGAAATCGATATATCAAAATATGAAACATATAGAACTTTACTTGAAATATTACTAACACTACAAGATGATGGTGATGATTCATTAGGTACTGAAAGAGCACTTAGTAGCGCACCATTACCATTTAAAATAGCATTTAATACTTTAGTAAAATACGGTGTACTAAAGGAATTATAATAACAAATAAAAAAAACAAATATGTCAGAAAACGTAAACAAAGTAAATGAAGAACAAGTTAATGCTGTAATTGAAAAATTGGAATCTAAAGATTTCGGCATTTATTTTTTCACATTAGACACAAAGGGCAATCCAGTAGCTGGTATTGCAAACATTTATGAACATGTAAAAGTTTTAAACCAATTAGGGTATAGAGCTTATATTTTACATGAGAAAAATGATTATAAAAAATTCGGTGACGAAGATGAAAACGGATTAGGTGATTGGTTAGGTGAAGAATACGCTAACTTACCACACATGTCAATTGAATCTGGTGCATTAAATGTTGGTCCACAAGACTTTTTAATTATTCCAGAAGCATTCTCAAGTGTAATGCAGCAAAAAGAAGTTAGGTCTTTACCATGTAAAAAAATTGTATTCTCACAAAGTCATGAATACATTTTTGAATTATTACCATTGGGTAGAAGATGGACCGATTTTGGATTCAACGATGTTATTACAACATCAGAAAAACAAGGTGAATACCTTAAAACATTATTCCCAAGTATTAAAACACATGTTGTACCAGTTGCAATTTCAAGTTACTTCAAAGCGTCAAACAAACCTAAGTTACCAATCGTAACTATCCACACTAGAAATCAAAGTGATGTTTCTAAAATTACAAAAGCATTTTATTTACAATACCCAATCTACAAATGGTTAACATTTAAAGAATTAAGAGGTTTATCTAAAGTACAATTTGCTGATGAACTATCTAAATCTTGTTTAGCTATTTGGGTTGATGATGTTGCTGGATTTGGTACATTTCCATTAGAAGCTATTGAGTGTGATACACCAGTAATTGGTAAAATACCTAATATGGTTCCAGAATGGATGGAAGAATTAGATTCAGATGGTCAATCAGTTCTAAAGTACAATGGATTGTGGACTAATAGCACATTAAATATTCCAGAATTAATCTCAACATATATGAAAGTTTGGTTAGAGGATTCAGTTCCACAAGAACTTTTAGACGGTATGGCTGAAACAAAAGGTGTTTACAGTGAGGAAAATCAATCTAAAAAAATAGAAGAAGTTTATAGTTCACTAGTTCAATCTAGAACTGATGAATTTAAAAACATAATCGATTCATTAAAAACTGAATCAACAATTAAATAATTTTTAAATTATGAATAATATAACAGTAATTATACCATTACATGAAGTACAAGAAGGTACTAATGGATTATATAAAAATGCAATCGAAAGTATTACTGACCAAGTTGTAAAACCATCAAATGTGATAGTTGTTACACCAGTAGGTAGTGAAGCAACTAAGTTTGCAAATGATTTTGATTATGGTGCAATAAAAGATTTAGTTAAAGTGATTGAAAATGACGGTAAAACGGATTTTGCATCACAAATTAATTATGGTGTTTCAAAATGTGAAACAACGTGGTTTAGTATTTTAGAATTCGATGATGAATATTCTAAAATTTGGTTTAAAAATGTGGAAACATATATTGAAGCTTATTCAGATGTTGACATTTTTATGCCTATTATCGTTGACGTTGATGAATTTGGTTCATTTATCGGATTTACGAATGAAGCAGTTTGGGCTAATAGTTTTTCAGAAGAACTAGGTCTTTTAGATAAAGATGCATTACTTTCTTACCAAAACTTTAATATCGATGGTATTGTAATGAAAAAAGATATCTATGAATCATACGGTGGGTTTAAATCAAACATGCAGTTAACATTTATTTATGAGTTCTTATTAAGAATGACATATAAATCGGCTAAAGTTATGACAATCCCTAAATTTGGTTATAAACACGTAAACCAAAGAGTTGGTTCATTGTTTCATAGTTACAAATTAAACATGAACCCAGTTGAAGCAAACTGGTGGTTAAATAAGGCTAAATCTGAGTTCTACCATGAGCATGACAGAGAATTGAGCTATGCTGAATAAAATTTAAATAATGGGCACACAACGAGGACGAAAAAGAACAAATGATTTATATTTTGGTCCAGACGAAGAGGCAGCTGTTATTAGATTTTTAGAATGTAATGATGATATAGAAAGGAATGCAATCTACAACGAATGGTTAAGAGAACCATTGGATAAAATGATTGAATCGATAATCAGAAGGTATAAATTATATAGAAAAGGGTATTCGTTTGAGGATTTACACTCAGACACCCTATCCTTCTTGATAACAAAAGCAGATAAGTTTGAAAAAGATTCTGGCAAGAAAGCATATTCTTACTATGGAACAATTTGTAAACACTACATACTTGGTTTACTAATCAAAGATGATAGTAATGTAAAACAACTATATTCGTATGAAGAGCTAAGTCAAAATTATTTTGATGATAGAGATGATTTACAATATGAGATTGATGATAAAGATTTTACTTTAGATAAATTTATAGTTAAATTAACGAGTGGTATTAAACTTGAGATTGATAACAATGAAACGTTACCAATTAAAAAAAGATTGAATGATAATGAAATAAAAGTTGGTTTTGCACTTATCGATATTTTAGAAAATTGGGAACAAACACTAGATGTAATGAATGGTGGGTCAAAATTCAATAAAAATTCAGTTTTGGAAACCATGCGAAATTACACCAATTTATCAACAAAAGACATAAGGTCGTCAATGAAAAAGTATAAAGATATATATTCTATATTAAAAATAGATGGGTTAGAGAACGGATTTGAATAAAAATCCGTTTTTTACGTATTTATAGTATATAACAATAACTAAAATAATTCATGTATGGCTAGGAAAAAGAAACAAGAAGTCAAAATAAATAGTGTTGACAGTCTTGAAGGATTATGTCAGGAAGCATATAATGATGCATGTGCGCAAATAAATGATGCACAAAGAACAATAAACGAAATGGTTAATTCAGCAAATCCAGAAGATGTTGATGATTTAACCAAAATAGCTAAAGGTAAAGTCGATGCATTAAAGATTAAAGATTCAGCAATTAAAATAAAACTTGAAATTGCTAAACTACAAAATGATATTCTTAAAAATAACGGTGATGCTGATGCAGCCATTAAAGATAGAAGTAATGGTACAGCATCATTAGATGATTTCTCTAAAGTTAGAGAAATGATTAAAAATGGTCAAAATAATAATCCAGAAAACGAATAATATATGTCAGTATACGACCAAAAGGAAAAAGTAATGGGTAATATTGCAGCATTAAATGCTATTACTGAAGGATTACCAAAATTTAAAACAACTAATTCATTTTCAAGTATGAATAATAGTGGTAATTCTACTGATTTTCTATTGGATTTAATTAAATCGTTAATTGGTTATGAAGAATTAAAAGAAAATGTTATAGATGTATTGACTAGAAAATTACCAGAAATTGAATCAGATATTAAAAAAAACTTAAAACTTCAATTAAAGGAATACACTAGTTGTGGGGTTAACCCATCTATACCATCCTGGTTAAAAAGTACTGGTTCAGGTGTCAATTTAAAATTATCAGATATTGATTTTTTTCAAATAACAAAAACTGACCCAAAATCAGCATTTGGGTTTTTAATATACAATGATTATCAATCTGGTTTAAATAGTACTGATTTTAATACTTTTTTATACTCAAATATAGAACAAAATAAATCAGATTTTAACCCCAATGGTGGTACTGCAAGTCCATGGGGTTCATCAACGATGGGAACCAATATAATTGATGTCAAATTTAGTCCAGTTGGTACACCAACTACTAGTATCCTTGGTGCAACAACTAATAATAATATTGTTAAAATAACAACAAATAGTAATTTTGATAATAAAACTTTATCTGAATTTAATGAGTCGTTTGTTGATAGCATTTACCTATTTGGTGACCCAAATAATTATGATGGTACTAAAATATTAAATGCGATTATTGATAATTTATTTGGTACTATGTCAGTTGAAATTGGTAAAACACCAAAACAATTGAAAAAAGAAGCTGAAATAAATGAAGTTTTAAACTGTATTTTAAATTCAGATGAAAATGATGTTATTGATGATAATTATTTTAAATTTGATAACCAACAATTAACTAAAATAGAAACAGAAGTTAATAATAGAAAATTAGGTATTAAAGTTTTGGAAACTTGTGGTGATTTAATAGCTAATATTCCAATAAGTGAATTGGTGGATTCAAATAATTTATTTACTGCTGCCACAGCAAATCAAATTGGTGTATTAAGTCAAGGTGAAGCACAAGTTCAAGCAATTAGTAAAGCAATTGATAATATTGCAGCTGCACAAGCATCTAATGCATCAACAATCGATATACCAACAGTTAAATATAACTTTATTTTAGATTTAATAAAAAATTTAACACAATCAATAATAAATATAGTGTTATCACCAAGATTAGTAACATTATTTGCGGTTAATTTTAAAATATTATACGGTCAATTATCAATGTATGATGGACCTATTGATTTTATTAAAAAAAATAAAAACTTGATAATCAGTATTTCAAAAGTAATACTCGAAATAGTAATCAAGATGTTATTAACTCTAGCCTTAAAATATATTAGTAAAAAATTAGCTAAAAAATTCTCTGATGATGCCATTGAACAAAATAAAGACTATGTTATTCAAATACTTAGTTTAGTGGGAGTTTCACCAGATATAATAAAACAAATCCAAGATTTAAATTATAATGTTGTTTAAAAAATAATAGTTATGTCAGAATGTAAACCAAGTCAAAAAAACGGACCAGTTTCACAATCAGGTTTAAGCTCAATATCTAAGGTACTTAACCTATTATTGAGTGCATTTAATTTACCAAGAAAACCAGCCCCAAAAATTCCACCATTTTTATTATTAATTGGTGCTGAATTAAGACCAGGGATGAGTGGTAGGGAATTAGCTGCAAATATAATATCCAAAATGGAATCCGAAGCTGGAATACCAATGGGTGATATTTTTGGTGATGGGCCAAATGCTGTGAAATCATTAATCCTTTTACAAGCAAATGAAAGTGTTAAACACATAAAAACTAAAGCTAGAGTAAGTAGTGTAATTAAACCAGGTTCAGTACAAGTAACGGTAGTTGGTGCTAATGCTGCTGGAACATTAGTTGCATCAGGTTCAAATACATCAATAACAGAAAATTCAGGAATAATGTCATAATATGAAAACAGATTGGGAAGATAAAAGCAACAATGAAATATTGTTAGAAATTAAACAACTTCAGTTAGACCATGAATCTTTAAAAATGAAAATTGCTAGAGAATTTGATAAACTAGTTGAAATAGAAGGGCAATTTAATGAGGCTCAAAAAATTATAAAACAAAGATTAATTGGTAATAAATAATGGGTATTGATAATAAATTTGCAACGGGTCAAGCAAGCTCTGGTAATGGTTCAGTTGGGGCATTTAAAAATTTCCAATTAGCTGAAGTCGTTACAGTTGGTACTGTACCAGTAAACCAAACTAATGATGCATTAAAGAATAAGGACTTAATATTTAATGCTGACCCATATATCATAAGATGTAGAATTGTTGGTGGTAATTATGATAATGTAATAACTAATAATGGGTTACTACCAAACTGTTTTCCACTTATGCCTAAAATGGTATCACCAATACCAAAGGTGGGTGAATATGTGTTAGTATTCATGTTTGGTCCTGATGAAAAATACGGTGATAGATTTTATGTTGGACCAATTATATCAAATCCAACAGCATATAATAAACAAACACTAATTGATGGTGCAACTGATGGGTTATCAATTGGTATTTATACACCTGAAAGGGATTTATCAAAAGTTGAATCGATAAAAGGTGTCTATGCTGATTATGATACCAATAATACATACTCGTTAAATGGTAGAGATAATGCTGATATAGTATTTAAACCTAGTGAAGTATTAATTAGAGCTGGTAAATTTATTGAAAATGAACCAAAAAAATTTAATGGTGTAAACCCAGCTTATATTCAAATTAAAAATGGATTTAATTATACAGACCAAATAAATAATGCTATTGTTGCTATAACTGGTGTTGGTAAACAAAGTAAGTCTCAAAAAATAAGTGTTAATAACATTGTTGCTGATAAAATTAATTTATTAACATACAACGGTAGTCCAAATTTTAATTTAACTGAAAGAGATTTAGTAAATAGTACAACACCATATATTACAGATGATGAGATGAATACAATACTATCTACAGCACACCCATTAGTGTTTGGTGATATTCTATTGGAGTACCTTAAAGCGCTTAGAGCGGCATTTGATTCACACATACATAATAATTTCGGTATGTCACCACCAACTGATAATGTTACATTGGGTGCATCGGTATCACAATTCAAGATTTTAGCACCAAAACTTGAAACAACTATGTTATCTAAAAATATAAGAATTAACTGATAATTTCAGATATTTATTAATAAAAAACAAATGGTAGTTAGAACATATTTTGATAGGAATAATACAATTATATTAAATGATTATACCAACACTGGTAGAAATCCAATCACTGAACTATATTATGGTGGTGGTTTAGTTGATAAATCATACACTAGATTTTTATTTCATTTTGATGAAACTAGATTAAGAGAATTATATAGTGGTGGTACATTCCCAAACATAGGTCTAATGACACACACACTTAGAATGACTAACACTGGTGCATTTGATTTAAATTTACTTGGTCATGATACGTGTGATGGTAAACCTAGAGCATCATCATTTGATTTAATAGTTTTTAAATTACCACAACAATGGGATGAAGGTGTTGGTTATGATTATAACATTGAAATACCGCTAAAAGAACCTAGCTACCAAGATACTAGTGGTATTAATCCAATGGTATATTCAACATGTCCATCAAACTGGTTTCAGGCACAAACAAACTTACCTTGGAATACTGGTTCAGGTGTTTATACTGGTTCACCAGCGTCAATTATTGTTGGTACACAACATTTTGAGCAAGGTAATGAAAATATTGAAATTGATATTACAAACATAGTTAATGCCTATATAACTGGTGAAACAAATTATGGTTTAGGTATAGCATTTCCACCTAGTTATGAACAATCAATAATTGATAATTTTCAATATGTTGGGTTTTTCACTAGACACACACAAACTTTTTATGAACCATATGTAGAAACAACATATTCTTGTCATATTAAAGATGATAGAACTGATTTTTATTTAGATAAAGCAAATAGATTATACTTATATGTTAATTTAGGTGGGACACCAACAAATTTAGATGAATTACCAACAGTTACGATTTATGATAATTGTGGTGAAATAATATCAGCTTATACACAAAGTGATGTTGTTCATTGTACTAAAGGTGTTTACTATATTGATTTACTAGCTAATACTAATTCAAATAATCAACCAGGTGTAATGATAAATGACGTTTGGGGTAATATTAAGATAAAAGGTGTAAGTAGACCTGATATCGAATTATCAACTGAATTAAAAGATTCATTTGGTTATTATAATATTGGTGACGCTGATGATTTACCTAAAAAAGTTGGTTTTAATATTTCTGGTATAAATCACAATGAAAAAATAAAAAGAGGTGATATCAGAAAAGTGTTGGTTAGTACAAGGATACCATATACAGTAAATCAAACTCAAAAAATTGATAGATTAGTTTATCGTCTATATGTTAAAGAAGGTAAAAATGAATATACAGTAATTGATTACCAACCATTAGAAATGACACCAAATACCAACTATTTCTTATTGGATACACAAAGTTTAATACCTAATACTTATTATTTAGATGTTAAATATGAATCAAATTTAGAGGTATCAACAAATAAAGAAGTGTTAAAATTTGATATAGTATCTCAAGTTGAATTAAGAATATCACAGTAATTAGTGAGTTTTATTTAATGTAAATATTTTATCTACTTACCTCTTCCCAATCTATTGAAGCATATGCTCCTAAAGTTCCACCAGTTGAAATATTCCATACTCTAACCTCTAAATAAGTAACATCTAAATTATCAACAACCAATTTAGTTTCATAATCACTTTGTTGCTGAACTGCTGACAATATTGATAAAGAAGTTAACTCAGTTGCTAAATAAGCACCATTTGAATTTACCGAAATAATTTGGTCACTAGGTAAAACAACTGGGTCACTTTAAGCCATCGTTTTTTGACCTTTTGTATTTGGAAATTGACTCATATAATATTTATATATAAATATTTAATTATTTGAAAAAGAATAGATATTTTAATTTTAATATTATTTAATTTAAATACATCTTTACAAATTTATATTTTTAATTATATTTATTATTATAGTTAACTCCGTATTGGTTTCGAGTCAAATTTGACTTTAGAGTTGTTTAGGCAACAAAGAAATTGGTACATTAATAACAAAAATTAAAAAGTTAAAAAAATGAAAATTAGTTTAAACAATGAGGTTTCTACACCTCAAGCATTTATTGCTGTTAATAAAAGTAGAATTAAACAATATGATAAGTCTGGTGACACACCAACTTACTACCTACAAAAAGGTCAAGAATTCCAATTAGAATTATTTAATCCAACCACTGGAACCATTTTAGCTAAGATTTTCTTAAATGGAAATACTATATCACAAGGCGGACTCGTTTTAAGACCAGGAGAGCGCATTTTTCTAGATAGATATATCGATGTAGCCAAAAAGTTTTTATTCGACACCTACGAGGTTGAAAATACGTCTGAGGTTAAAAAAGCTATTGAAGACAATGGTGATTTTAAAGTTGAATTTTACAGAGAGTTCGTATTTAATAACTATGGTGGTTATTTAAACTTAAATAATAATACCACAGTAACCACATATAATACAAATTTAACTAATTATAGTGATGTAAATACATATGATATTAGATGTAATTCTTTAAATGATTTTAATTCATCATTTACAAACACATCAATTAATCAAAATACAACACCAGAAGGTCCAAACCGAAGACAATTAAAATCAAAAAAAACAAAATCAATTGAAACTGGTAGAGTTGAACAAGGTTCACCATCTAATCAAAAATTACAAACAGTAAATAAGAATTGGGAATACTCCCCATTTCATACTATTGAATATAAAATGTTACCATTATCACAAAAGATAAACACAATTGAAGATATTAATATAAAAAGATATTGCACCAATTGTGGTTCTAAATTAGGTAAGGGTGGTAAATTTTGTGCTAACTGCGGCACAAAAGCTTAAATAAAAATAACTGAGTTAACTATATAAATGGGGGCCTATGGTTCCCATTTTTATTTTATCTTAATTTTCATACCATTTGATTTAAATAAAACATTCAAATCCTTAACAGTTATAATTTTTATTTCACCATCAATATTAGAACCTAACCAACAATACACTAATTTATTAATATATAGTATTTTATAATAATGTGTTGGTATTTTTATTTTACTATTATTGAGATATGTTGGTTTTTTTTCATTGTATATGACACCAGTTATAATTATTGAATTAACTTTATATTTGGTTATTGAATCTTCTACTGAACCTTCTAATTTTGACCACTTACCTCTGTTAAACTTCATTAATTGTGGTGCTTGATTTAAAAAACTAAATGATGCATGATTTAATATATTATCATATGATGTAATATGTGATGGTGTTAAATGACCTAAATCATAACCAGTGCGTGAATATATTTCTTTTTTATATTTTGATTTAATACTATCTTGGAACCAATTATTATCCCTTTCTTTATCCAGTTTTAAAAAATTGGAATATGAAATAGTATGTTTAGATACCATACTTAAACTATCGGGTGTTAAATATAGTATTATATCACCGTGGTTTATTTTTAAAGTGGTATTTGAAATTGTTTGTGAATAAACATTTAAGTTTAAAATGATGAATATTATAAATTTTATTATTTTCATAAATTTTTTTTATTAAAAAAAATTGTTATTTTAAATATTATTTGTATATTTGTAAAAAAATAAAAATATGGAAAATACTAACATGTTATCTAGCAATAGTGCTATTGCTTCTGAAGTAATCAAATTGGAAAAGAAATATCCTAATAATATGGATTTAGGTTTTGCAATTAGAAAATTGTTACTTGAAAATCGTGAAAAATACGATTTATTATTAAAAAGTATTGAAAATAAAAAAGGCTAGAGAAACCCTAGCCTTTTATATAAATTAGATTTTTATTATCTTAATTCATTGATGTTAAATGTAGGAACACCGTCAACTTTTACGTGACCGTAGAATCTGTTGTTAACAACTTTCTTCGCATATCTAGTCATGATACCTTTAACTGGTGCGAAGTTGAATGGATTGTACATTGTAGGTGTAAGTTGCATTGGCACGTATGGTGCGTAGATGTAACCTGTATCTAACAATGATTTTCCTTTATGACCGATAATCGCTGAGTAGAAAGGTGCATATGGGTCACGGTATACTTGGTAACGTCCGCTTAATGAACCGATTCTTTCAATACCCATGTTGTATTGGTCTTGCTCTGGGTTAGCATCACTTACGTGGAAGTATTCTAAATCATCCATGATTGCAGATATTTCAGAAGATACTACGATAAAGTTAGCACCACCTCTAAGAGTTGATTTGTGAATTTGAGCTGAAATTTGGTTAATTCTAGTAATGAAAGTTTGATTCCACTCTTTTTGTGTATATGGTGATGCAGCAGAAGAAGCTTTTCTCCATCCGTTGTAATCCCATCTTAATTGCCATGCAGCAGCTTTTCTTAAGTCTCTTAAGATTTCACGGTCAATTTCAGCAGCAACTTGCTCAGAAAGCATTGCAGTTAATTCAGCTTCAGCATCGATGTTGTGGAATGCACTAACGTCTTGCGCTAACTCTGGAGACCATGTAGCTCTTAATTTTCTTTCTTCTACAGAAACAACAACTTCATCCAATTTGAATGATACTTCACCCATTTCAGTTTCTAACTCTAATGAATCGTAACGACCCCAAGCGATAAAGAAATCAGCAGCAGTTTCAGTTGTACCAGTAGTACCAATATAACCATCATAAGTTGATATAGTACCAACTACTGGGTGTGTTAAATCCATTTCAACATAAAGAAAACCTTTAGCATCACAGATATCTGTATAATCTACGATACCTCTACCATATTTTTGAGTTACTAATCTGAAAGGAACTTGAGAACCTTGAGCGATAATTACATTACCATCTGAGTCTAATAAATCTACATTAGAAACAATGTTTAAAGATGCTAAGAAAGCTTCTGAATCCATTTCATTTCCGTCTGGACCTGTTAATCTACCAGCATTAACTGAAGAGAAACCAGAGATAGCCATAATAGCGTTTCTTAAAGTTCCGTCAGTTGCTAATGGTAAAGCACCAAAGTTAGCAGCAACAGTAAATTGACCATTAGTACCTAATGTTTGTAAAGCACCAAAACCAGCAACGATATTTAATGTACCTTTAGAATTATCAAATAATCCGTCATTGTAGAAAATATCATATAAGTTTTTACCTTCAAATGGAGTCATAACACAGTTACCTAATGTACTAACACATGATGGTAATTGGTCACCCATTGAAGTGTGTGCAGAGTATACAGAGTTTGCACTACCGTAAACATAATCGTTGTCCCCAGGATTTCCTAAACCGTCAACTCTAGATGATGTAACTGGTACGAAGAAGAACAATTTACCGATTGGCATGTTCATAGCTTGTACAGATACTACATCATTAGCTAATAATTTAGAGAATACTCTTCT
>Ga0181358_1000593_pt1 | contig 16150 bp, 15 predicted proteins | sample Fa13VDMM110SD_FD_130096 | JGI IMG/M metagenome (GOLD analysis project Ga0181358, IMG submission 130096) | Freshwater viral communities from Lake Michigan, USA - Fa13.VD.MM110.S.D | ecosystem: Environmental > Aquatic > Freshwater > Lake | place: USA: Michigan | collected 2013-09-24 | reverse complement strand
TCCAAACTAAAGTTGGACATCCGCAAGGTTCTACTTGTGGTAATCTGATCTTTCTTTTTCAAGCCTTGGTTCATCGTTAGATTTACACAGGCGTATCCGATATTGCGTATCATGTTGTCTCCACTATAACACAAAAGCCTTGCCGAAGCAAGGCTAATGTGGTAAGAATCACACCCGTGATTTAGTCGTCGTTCCTATCAGGAACTGAACCGTCGTCTTCGTAATCCCAATAAAAATTGGGGTCTTCATCTTCAGCAATCTCATCCTGAAAATCTTCAGGATTTGGAATATCGTCATCTGTTGAGGTTTCTTCCATCTCATCCTCATCAGAAGGATCAATATCTCCATAATAAACTTCAAAGTCGTGATGCTCATCATCATCGTAGTTGTCAGGATCAGGATGCCCCGCACTTGAATTTCTACCCATATAATCCTCCTTACTTAATCTTGCGTTGACTGCTCATAGTGGGTTCAAGATCATTATTCTTGATCCACCTATGAATATATGGATGCGTATCCTCAATGTTCTCGGAATCGTGGATAGATACGAGGTATTGTGGCCCATTACGCGGGTCACGCTCAACACGAACAACCATACCTACACGCTCCCACGAACTAATCCAAACCTTAGTGCCAGGGGTCAAAACTGTCTCGGTCATTTTAAAAACTCAAATCTTAAAATAGTAGGCAGCAACGCGCCGCCAAGTAATGCTTCATGCCAACAATATACTACACCAAAAAGTTTTGTCAAGGGTTGACAGAGAAAAAATCCATGTTACTATCGTATAGCCATGAGCAACAAAATTGAACAACAGTATTGGGGCGACGAGCCACCTTGGGATCACCTGCCAAAAGACCCTACCGATCTTCGTGTAGCCACACAGTATTGTAGAGCCATTCAATGGTATCACAATATGGCTGACGAAAACGATTATAAAAAGTGGGTGGTAGAGTGGATGAGTAAAAATAAATATTCCGCCGCTAATATTGCATTTGTAAAAAAGTTGTCGGATGTAAGCATCTATCCTGATGAGGTGGATGGTTTGCGCTTAGGTATGAGTATTGGGCCAATCGCTCGCATGCTCACCTTGGGTGCGCCTCTTATAGACAAGCAGATCAGCGATTTGAAAAAGTGCATCACATATCTGATCTCTAAGGGCAAGCAGGTTCGTCAAGAAGCCGTTGCCTCTGGTAGACCGAGTGTGCGCGACCATGTGCGCGAGCAGGTGCGCGAACTTATTGAAGAACTTGAACTGCTTGTAGACAAGATTCTTACAGGCGAGAAAATTGATTGGAAGCCTCAAGACTTTATTGATGCTCACAAGGTTAAGCCTATGCAATCCGTCATCATTGCGGATTGGTTTGAACGACAGATGGGTGATATCAATCTTATCATTAGTGGTAAGGCAGACGAACAGTTGAAGGAAGGATACTCATTCTTTAAGAAGCCTATTCTTAGACGGTATCAGGAATGGCTTACAAGCGTCGTGGCTGCATTCCGTGAAGTAAAGAAGGCTGCACCCACCATCCGTCGTGTAAAGCGTAGGAAGTCTCCTATTGACCGTGTAAAGAAGATGAAGTGGCGTAAGGAAGATACTGAACTTGGTATTGTTTCCATTCACCCATCACGGATTATTGGTGCATCAAAGGTGATTTTATTTAATACAAAGTCTCGTGATGTAAGTATCCTTGAAGCAGAAACGGTTGATGGTCTTGATGTAGACGGAACTACAATCAAGGGAGTTGATCCGAAAACTTGCAAGACTAAGAAGGTTCGTAAGCCTAAAGAGTTCCTGTCGTCTGTGAAGGGTGATGTTGGTATTCGTGCGTTTAAGAATGCCTTTGATGCTCTAAAAACAGATGAAAAGGAAGCAACAGGACGAACAAATGATGAAACTATTATTTTGATTGTGTACAAATAAAAGCATGCTAAATACTATTGTTGAAATGAACAGGAGAATACAATGAGACTGAACATCAGTGAAATTTTGGATTTGGTAAATCAAGCAGAAACTGAAGATCAAAAAATCAATTTGCTGCGTAAGAACTATTCGCCTGCAATGGAAGATGTTCTTCATTGGGCTTATGCTCCTAATCTAAACTTTTTTACAGATAAGATTCCTCCGTATACACCAGACATGTCGCCTGAAGGCTTGTCTCTAACTTCTTTGTATTCGGAACACAAACGATTCTACATGTTTCTTAAAGAGTCTCGTATTAATTTAGATAGAAAAGGTATTCTTCTAATTCAAATGCTTGAGGCTCTTGGAGACAAAGAAGCCAAGGTCTTGGAAGGTATTATTAAAAGAAACATTCCAAGCGTACCTAAAGAACTAGCAGAGAAGGCTTACCCAGGTCTTCTTAGCAGACCTATTAGAATTCCTATGGAGGCATGAAATGGGCAAGAGTAATGATGATTACGGTGGTTGGGAAGATAGAATTTCTCGCAGAAATCGCAAGTCAGAAAATAAGAAAAATCGTAAGCGCGTAAATTCCAATGAGTTAATGGAAAGATTTGGGCGTAATGAATCTGATGACGATTTGTACAATAAACAAGAAAAATTCAGAAATCGTTGACTAAATACGGGTGCTTTAAAAGCACATAATTATGGAGAATAAAATGGCAAACACTGATACTGTTGCAAAGAAAAAAATCAGTCTGTGCATGATTGTGAAGAATGAATCCAAGGTGATTGAGCGTTGCTTGGCTTCTATTCTTCCTGTTATTGACTACTGGGTGATTGTTGATACTGGTTCAACCGATGGAACTCAAGACAAGATCAAGAAGTTTTTTGATAATGTAGGAATTCCTGGTGAACTTCACGAGCGTACTTGGAAGAACTTTGGACACAATCGTAGTGAGGCTCTTGAACTTGCTTACGCCAACAAGGATATTGACTATTGCTTGATGATTGACTCGGATGAAGTTCTTGTATTTGATCCTGGTTTTGATCCTGATAAGTTTAAGGATTCTCTGACTGCTGATCTTTACAATGTGTTTGCTTTCTACGGCAACACTCGTTATCACCGTCCTCAGTTGACTAGCAACAAGTTGCGCTACTACTATCGTGGCGTTCTTCACGAATATGTGGATTGCCATGACGAGATCAAGACTCGTGACTTTGCTAAGGGTTTTACAAACACCCCCATTCAGGATGGTGCTCGTTCGCAGAATCCAACAAAGTATGCTGATGATGCCAAGGCTTTTGAAGAAGCCTTGAAGGGTGAGGTTGATCCTAAGGATTTCAATCGTTACCACTTCTATCTTGCTCAGTCGTATCGTGACTCGCAGCAATGGGAAAAGTCTCTTGAGGCTTATCTCAAGAGAGCATCTCTTGGTGGTTGGAACGAGGAAGTGTTCTACAGTCTGTTCCAAGTTGGTAGAATTCGTGAAATCTTGAAGCACTCAATTGATGATATCGTTGCTTCGTATTTCCAAGCATTCCAAGCCGCTCCGTGGCGTGCCGAGAGTCTTTGGGCTGCTGCCCGAGTTTGCCGTCTATCAGGTCGTTTTGACCAGGCTTATCGCTTTGCCAAGCAAGCCGCAAAGATCAAGTATCCTGAAGGAGCCTTGTTCGTGGCACAACCTGTGTACGATTGGATGATTTTGGATGAATACTCCATCGCTTCCTATTGGACAGAGAACTATAGAGAGGCTAGAGCCGCTTCAATGCGTCTTCTACAGGAAAATAGGTTCCCACCCGATCAGAAGGAGCGTTTGGAAGCAAATCTTAAATTTGCAACAGAAGGCATCGTGAATCAGAGTGAGCCAATAATGGCGTAACTTTCAAATCTTATAAAGATGTAAAGAAGCGATCCTTCGGGGTCGCTTTTTTATTTTGCCACTACTCTTCTGTGCTAAATAGCATGTAGTAAGCACCCAAAGGATGATCTAATGGCAAATTTTCGCTCTAACCGTTTTGGTAGTGTCTATATTCAACCCACCCCAAGTGAGGTAGGTCTTAAAGATACCTATACCCAAGCAGGTCACAATTTACAACCAGGAACTCCTGTTTACCTTGATTCTAGTGGAAATTTGGTTGCTGCGATAGCAACCAACAATACCAGATCTACTGTTCTTGGAATTGTAGAATCAATAAATGGAAATGATGTTACTATTGTGTATCAGGGAGAAATTACTTTCCCTACAGGTGCAACTTCATCCTCAACAAAATTTCCTCTAGTAACAGGCAACACTTACTATCTGTCTGCCTCTATAACAGGTGGTATTACTGGAGGATACGATACTACAATCTCAACCATCATAAAGCCTTTGTTGATTCCAACTTCAGGATATCATGGTGTTGTTATAAACTCTCTGCCATTGGCTTCTGCTCCGTTTGTGACTCTATTCACTCCGGTTGGCAGTATTGTTCCTTATGTTGGCGGCGGTTCTAAACTTCCTGCTGGCTGGTTGTTGTGTGTGGGTGATGCACTACCTAAAGCATCTACAAATCCTCCGTACAATGATCTGTATACAATTATTGGCGAAAAGTATGGCGTTAATGCCATTACACGAACTGCAACCACAGGTCTAACTGCGTTTGTGCAATTTGATACCGCTATAGATGATCCTCCGACAGAAGGACCAGGATCAACCAAGAATCACTATATTGAAGCCAACGATGTTTTCAAAATGGTTTGGGGTTCCAATCAGTCTGTGGTACAGGCGTACTCAGCAACAGGAACCACTAACAATGTAACATTCAAGTTCCTTGCGTCAATCACAGGCAGCACTTCATTTAATTCTCTAGGAGTTGGAACTGAAATCACCTTGAAGTCGCTGATTGCTGGCGAAGCCGCAGGATATACCTCAGATAAGTTCTTTATTCCTGATCTTCGTGGTCGTATGGCTTTGGGTGCAGGAACAGGTCGTGGATTGACTAAAAGAACTCTCGGAGATTTGGGTGGCGAAGAAACTCATCTGTTGTCTGGTTCAGAGATTCCATCTCACAGTCACAGTATTCCTCTTCTGAATTCCGCAGGCATTTCAGGAAGTGCATCTTATCTGCTTAACGGATCAACAGGTGGAACTCTACAAGCCACGCTTTCTTCGTTTCCACAAGCGATATCGCCAACAACAAGTGCAACAGGTGGTGCGAATGCTCACGAAAACATGCCTCCATTCATGGCTACAAACTGGATTATTCGGTTTCGTAGCAACGCAGGAATGGCTGGAATTGAAGTAGGCCCAAGAGGTGCTAACGGTGTAACTGGTTCTACAGGCGCACAAGGCCCAACAGGTTCCAAGGGAGCAACAGGCGCAACAGGAGTTGGTCTTGGAGCACTTCACTATGCGTTCACAAGTGTACCAAGGGTTCCTGTGGGATACATGTCACAATACACAACAGTCACCAATGATTTGGTGTTGAGTTCTAAAGAATATTACGGAGTAGGAGTTGGAGATTATATTACGGCTGCTATGAGTAACACAAACTCGCAGCGTCAAGCCATTGCTCTTATTCGTTCTGTTCGTAATCCTAGTGCGTACTCTGCGGTGCTGTCGCTCAAGGGCCCATATACAGTTGTTAATGCAACAGGCCCCGATTCAACAGTAACTCCTGGAACTGATACTGCACCACCAGTTGCTTCGTTTGTAGCCGGTGAAACACTAACTTATTATAAACTACCAATCAGTCAAACTCTTGCATCTATGGGTACTTTTGTAGAAGGCGAAATGTACTCGGTACTGCTTATTCCTAGCGCATCAGATGGCTTTAAGGGAGCAACAGGCGCAACAGGTGCAAAGGGTGCTACTGGATCAAATGGAGTTAATACTGGCGTTCTTACCTATTACTATCAAGGCGATTCGGCTCTAGATCGTGCGGGAAATGAAGGATATTGGGGATGGTTTGGTTCTGGCTTTTGGCAGTTTGCTTCCAAAGATTATTATGGTGTAGATACGGCTGATCTGCTAAAGAAGGTTGGTTCTGAAAATATAACTGTTGACAGTAACGGAAATCAAGTTGCTCGCCAAGAGAAGGCTGTTCAGATGACTGTCCGAAGTCTATCCGACAACTCTTATGTGGCTCAATTCTACCTTAACGGTAAATACACATATTCAGCACCATCTCTTGGTGTTACTGCTTTTGCTATGGTGACAGGAAGAATTGGATCGGGTTCTATTGCTGAAGGATGGGAAGGCGGATTGATTTCTGGTCAATTGTATGCAATCCAATTAACTCCACTTCCAATCAAGACAACGGCTGCAATTCAAAGATATGATAGCACGACCATCTACACCACAGCAGGAGGTGGAGATGTTCCTGATTTAAGCACAGGTGATGATGGTGGCGTTGTTGCCGATCAAGGATCAACTGTTGATAAAACACAGCCTTACGGCGGATCAACTGATCCAAACAATCCAACCTCTTCCGAATATTTGTTCTCGGCTATGCAAGGAACTTACAGCAAGAAAACTGCACAAGAAACTGATCCAGTTTACGCTGCTGCAAGCATTAAAAACAGTTTCATCTACTCTATGTCTCTTACTGCTACTCCATGCGGTGGAAACTGCAAGGGAGCAAGCGGATACATCAGTTTGTGTGATACAGTTAGAAATGTAACTGTAGACAATTACTTTGTGCCACCAAAGGAAACTAACATTGCTCTTGTAAAGAATGCAGCAAATACCGTATTCCAATCGGATGTTACACAAGTGGTTGATGGTTGCAAGGTTAATGTGTTTGGATACACGGGATCATACTTCACAAAGATTCCTGTGGGTATCTCTGCCAACTATCTGAATTCAACCTTGGGTAATACTGGACGAAATGTTTTGGCGATTGACATTTATATGAATGTCAACAATATTGTGGCAGGCAATTACATTGGTATTCGTCCCGAGTATTTCAGTCTACCACTTATAGCATCCGCCACAGGACATCAATCTCTTGCAGGTGTCTATAAAGTAGATTCGGTTACAGGAAATTCGGTACGAGTGTATACTGGTGTTCCGTTTGGTGCTAGCGGTGCAAACATCTTTACAGGTTACATTACAGGCGGAATCACAGGCGACTTCAATCAAGTTGATGTGTATACCGTATCAGTAAATTTCCGAGATTGTAGCGGATATCTTGTAAAGTCGGGCGAATTGAGTCTAGGTTTGTCGGCATACGGTCTGCCTTTCGTAGTATCCTTTGAAGGAGCAACGAATACAAGTGAAATGGCTAAGGCTGTTATGGCACTAGATCAAGGAAGCGTTACTGTAGGCGAAAACATGGCATTCTACGGATGGCCTGTATACGGTGCAGCACTATACGCTGATGGTGGTGATATCAATGCTTTTGCGCCAATCATTTCTAAAAACGGTGTTGGTGCATACGCTAGAAACAGTGCCGCAATATTGATGGAAAATCCAATTTTGTCGGCAAATACTTACGCTATGTTTAGTCATAATGGTGCGGTTATCAATGTTAAAGGCAAATTAACAAATCCAAGAATCAGCACAGCAATTAATAATGCAGTAATTGGTTTGATGAACGACTCTATAATGAAAGTGGAAGACTCACGAGCAAATCTTATAACCAACCGATTTCAAGCAGGCTTCTATTTTGCAGGAAATTCCGATCTCACCGTCAGAGGCGGAGATGATGTGTTAGGTTTAACTGGTGCAACAGGATTGTGCAATTTCTGTGTAGGATCAACAGGAGGCCCAACAGGCCCAACTGGTGGAACTGCTGGAAATGCATTCCTTATTGGAGCACCAGATTCAAACGGTAGAGCCACAATTTTGTTTGGTGTTGGTACTATAGCAGTAGGCGCAACAGGCAGCATGACTTTAAAGGCTAGTGCTCCAAATGCCAATCAAATCGTTGTTGCACGCAATAGTAGATCTCCCAGCACTGCATTCGCAGATCTCGGCACTTCACCACCTCCACCACCATTCGCAGCCTAATAAACCATGAGATTTGAACGATTAGAATCTGGCGACTTCTCCATAGACGGAGTGGTGATTAAACGAAAGGTATTCTTGGCTTTAGAACCACAGTATTCTGAGCCTATGGATACTGTTCATTTGCGCTACGAGCAGGGAGTCGGCAGAACCATAACAACCACAAGCAAGCAATACAAAATTGCTGGCGAATGGGATGAAGGCGAACGCTACTTCCGTCGTTTATATGATATGAAGCGAGCAAACGGTTCTTTAGAAACCTATTTGAACCAAGAGATTGCAGAAACCGATTCCATGATGGTTGAGGAGAAATCGTATAGAGAACTCCGAAAAGATGAGTATCCTCCTCTATCCGATTTGATTGTTGCTATGTGGGAAAATCTTATAGAAAAGAAATCCAAAAAGGATTCGGGCGTAGAAGGAATTCAAAAATTAAGAAAAGCAATAAAGGCTAAATACCCTTCGGAGAACACAGATGCCCTCAGTCAGGACGAGACAGAAATTAGTTGATTACTGCTTGCGGGCTTTAGGCTCGCCTGTAATTGAAGTGAATGTAGACGACGATCAAGTTCAGGATCGCGTTGATGATGCTATTCGTTTCTTTTCCGAGTATCATTTTGACGGTGTAGAACAGGTATATCTAAAATATCAAATTCAACCTCAAGATATTGCTAATCGCTATATTTCAATTAAAGCAGACAATCCTGGTTTTCAAACAGCAGATAAAACTTTTGGAAATTCTGAGGATGCAACCGCTGCTGATATTCTTCTAGAAGACCTTATCACAAGCGTAACAAAGATATTTCACATTACAGCACAGTCTGTAGGCATGTTTGATGTTCGCTATCAGTACGCTTTAAATGATTTGTATACCTTTGGAACCATTGACTTGGTTCAGTACGATCTAACACAACAGTACCTATCTCTTTTGCGTCAGTATCTGTCGCCAGAGAAAATGGTGAATTTTAGCCGTGTCACCAACAAACTGTATGTAAACATGGATTGGAAGTTTGTAAATCCTGGTCAATACTTTATCATTGAAGCGTATCGTATTCTTGATCCACGAGTCTACACGGAAGTATACGAGGATCGCATGTTGAAAAAGTATCTCACTGCTCTTATCAAAAAGCAATGGGGTATCAATTTAAGCAAGTATAGTGGCATTAAACTTCCAGGTGATATTACTTTTAATGGTGATAAACTTGTGTCGGAAGCAAAAACTGAAGTGGATGAGATTGAAAAAGAAATAGTGGCGAAGTACGAGTTGCCAACCGACTTTATGATGGGATAACCTGTGGCATTAAATCCGTACTTCAATAAGTTTAAGAATTTACCTGAACAGAATCTGATAGAAGACCTAACCGTTGAGGCAATCAAGATTCACGGTATGGAAATATACTATCTACCTAGAACGATGGTGCATCGTGACGACTTCTTTGGTGAGGCTCCATATTCTAGATTCTCTCAGTTCAAGATGATTGAAATGTATATGGATACAACCACCGCCTTTGAGGGCGGTGATACTTTTACCAAGTTTGGCTTCGAGATACGGGACAGTGTGAAATTTACAGTTTCACGAAAAAGATTCAAGCGTGAAACCGGGTTGGACAGACCCGTAGAAGGGGATTTACTGTTTTTACCGTTGAATAGCGGTTTATTTGAAATCAAGTTTGTAGAACATGAAAATCCTTTCTACAGTCTAGGCAAATTGCTTTCTTTCCAACTCACATGTGAACTGTTCCAATACAGCGAGGAAAAGATGGATACTGGAGTCCCCGAGATCGATGTGGTCGGGGACATCAATGCTTACAGTATTACCCTCTCTCTAGGAGCAACAAGTGGAACAGCAATTTTTGGAAAAGGCGACACAGTATACCAGTATACAAACGGATCAATCACGGGAAGTGTGGCGAACGCAAATGCTAAAGCGACCGTTCTTTCCTATGACGCGACCAATCCAAATACTGTTGTACTCACTGATGTATATGGTGAGTGGAGCGCATCCTCGGGTGGAACGACGCTCTATGTAACCAAGACTGATAATAGTTTGTATAGAACAGTAAGCGCAGTTAACGACAAGTTTGGCGATTACATAGACGATACAAACACAAAGATTCAAACAGAAGCAGATCAGTATCTAAACTTCTCTGAGAAACATCCGTTTGGAGACCCGTGATAGATGTTTGAACACTTTTACCATCAAACAATAAGAAAAGTGGTAGTAGCATTCGGTGCTCTATTCAACGATATCTACATTTCTCGTTTAGATGACAATAACGATGAGGTGGAGCGCATTAAAGTTCCTATCGGATATGGGCCACAACAGAAATTCATTCGTCGTCTTGCTCGTATTGGAACTGACTTTGATGCAAACAAAGTTCGTATAGAAAATTATCTGCCTCGTTTATCGTTTGAAATTTCAAATATTAATTACGATCCATCTCGTAAACTAAATCCAATGAACAGAACAGTTCTGTACAAGAATTCAAGTACGGTAAAAAGCCGATACGAAAAGGTTCCGTACAACATGGATTTGACTCTTGGCATTATGACCAAGAATACCGAAGATGCTTTGCAAATTATAGAACAAATTCTTCCATACTTTCAGCCTGAATATACTCTTTCTATAAAAATGAATGAGATAGATCAGAATGTGAATGTGCCTATCGTGTTCAAGAGTTGCAATATTGGCGAAGGTGATGATGGTTCTTACGGCAACTACGATCTGCGAAAACTAACTTACGCAACACTAGTATTCACATCAAAGATCAATCTGTATGGCCCAATCCGCGATACGGGAGTCATTACAGATACTGGTGGTGTCAGTCTCAATGGTGGCACAGGAACAACAGGTTCTTTGCGTGGTATAAACATAATACTAACAAACACAGGACTAACTGCTGCAAACATTCGTGTATATCCAAACGCAGGAGTAACCGCAGGATCGTATGTTCCTGAGGGCCCGACAGCACAGACGGTGATTACAGAATTTCCTTGATAATTGATTGGAGTGGTTATGAATGGTGAATCAAAAGTTGATATGAATTTGGATGCTGCTATTTTTGGGGAAAAGTTACCTGAAAGAAGCGAAAAGATTGTTGCATCAGAACCTGTCAAGATATCTTCTTCTCTAACAGGCAATTCCGATGCTGACCGAGATTATCGGGAAGTTCGTGATAATCTTAAACGCATCATTATACAATCTGAAGATGCAATTCAAGGCGTTCTTGAGGTAGCCTCTGAAACTCAGAGTTCTCGTGCCTACGAAGTTGCTGCACAGTTAATTCAAGCAACACTAGAAGCAAATAATAAATTGATGCATCTGCACAAGCAGTTGAAAGACATCAAGAAAGAAGATGCACTCAAGGCTGTTGGAAGTGTAACCACCACAAACAACAATATCTTTGTGGGAAATACTGCCGAACTATCGCGGTTCCTTCGTGCCCGAAAAGATTTAGAAAGTGCAACCAAAGAGTTGCCGCCTGGAGATATTATAGATGCCTCCTAAAACAGGTATTGCGTATCTTGGCAACGCTCTGCTTAAAGGGCCTGGAGTTAAGATTGAGTATACTCCCGAACAAATGGAGGAGTATGTTAAATGCTCTGAAGACTTGGGTTATTTTCTTACTCATTACTTTTACATTCGCTCACTAGACAAAGGCCCAATCCTGTTTGATCTTTACGACTTTCAGAAACGATTCATAAAAGAAGTTCGTGAAAATCGCTTTACCATCTGTAAGTTTCCTCGCCAGACAGGAAAGACTTCATGTGTAACAGGAGATATTCTACACATGACTCAATTTACTCCCGACTATAAGGTAGCCGTTCTAGCCAACAAGCAGAAGACTGCAACAGAAATTTTAGATCGTATCAAACTAGCGTATGAACGCCTACCCATGTGGATGAAGCAGGGTGTGGTGGAATGGAACAAAACTTCTGTTAAGTTTGAAAATGGCTCCAAGATTATTGCCTCGTCAACATCTGCAACCGCTGTTCGTGGTGACTCGTTCAACTACATCATGTTGGACGAATTTGCATTCGTTCCTAATAATATTGCTGACGAATTCTTTGCATCCGTATATCCAACCATTTCATCGGGTAAGACTTCTAAGATTGTAATTGTGTCTACCCCCAAAGGTATGAACATGTATTACAAAATTTGGAAGGATGCGTTAGCAGGTAGAAATCCTTACAAGGCTATTGAAGTTAAATGGTGGGAAGTTCCCGGCAGAGATGAAGCATGGAAAGAAACCACAAAGAGGGCTTTAGGTTCCGAGCGTTTATGGTTAGCCGAGTATGAATGTGAATTCTTGGGATCAGAAGATACTCTGATTCGCCCCACAAAACTTTCCTCTCTTGCGTATGACGATCCAAAGGCTGCTACTCCTGAAGGATTAATGATCTATAAGGAACCTGAAAAAGATCACATCTATACCATAACTGTTGATACTTCACGAGCGATAGGATTAGACTATCATGCTTTTATTGTTTTGGATGTTACAAAAATGCCGTATCAGATTGTAGCCCGATTCCGAAACAATACCATGCCTGTAATGTTGCTTCCCAACATGATTGCAAGTGTGGCTCATCGCTACAATGAAGCACATCTGTTGGTGGAAATGAACGATACTGGACAACAGGTATCAGATATTCTTCACGAAGAGTTGGAGTATGAAAATCTAATTACCACCACCATTAAAGGTAAAAAGGGTCAACGAGCCACAGGCTTCGGTGTAGGTAGAGTTCAGTATGGTGTCAAGATGTCCAACCAAATTAAAAAAACTGGCTGTTTGGTTTTAAAGGAAATGGTGGAGGGCGATAAGATCATTCTAACCGACTTTGATGTGATATCCGAGTTGTCTACCTTTGTGAGCGAGAAAGCCTCCTACGGAGCCTCTGAGGGCTATAACGACGATCTGGTATCGTGTCTAGTGTTGTTCTGTTGGCTATCCACACAATCGTATTTCCGAGATTTGGTAAATACCGATATCCGACGAAAACTTATGGAAGAAAAAATTAGAAAAATGGAGGAAGACCTGCTTCCATTTGGATTCTCAAGTTCAGAATTAGACAGCATGGATCAAGACGCTATTGATCTTGGCAGAGAGGGTAAACCCCCTAAAAACACTTATTTTAGCGAATGGGAGAGTGGGGCAAACCCGAATGGGTCTTGGTAAACCCTAACTACCTATTTTGCTAAATATACAACGAAACCTAAAAGTTCTTCATCCTTAACAAGGAGATTGATAGATGGCATTCCAACTAAGTCCTGGCGTAAATGTAACTGAAAAAGATCTTACTACAATTGTCCCATCCGTGGCAACAACTGCCGCTGGTATGGCTGGTTTGTTTGAATGGGGCCCTGTGGGTCTACCCGTTCTAATCAGCACAGTCCAAGAACTCGGTGCGCTTTACGGCCTACCTAGAGACGGAAACTACGAATACTGGTTCACAGCAGCAAACTATCTCGGATACGGCAGCAATATTAAAATTGTTCGCGGTGTAGACGAGCAGGCTGCAAAGAACGCTACACCAAGCAATCTTGCTGCAACCTTGATTAAGCAGCCTGGTGACGCTCAAAATATAACAACCACAACTAACGGCACATTTGCTGCTCGTTATGCAGGCGAACTCGGAAACTCCATATGGGTAGATTTCTGTGGTGGCGCAACTACAGGTGGTGCAGGTGCAACCTTCGGAAGTTGGGCATTCAAGAGTCTCTTTGGTAGTATCGCAACTCAATCGGCTTACGCAGATCGTCTAGGTCTATCAGCAAGCAACGATGCTTTCCATCTTGTTGTTGTAGATAAAGACGGAAAGTTTAGCGGAACACCAAATACCGTATTGGAAAAATACGATAGCCTTTCAATGATTCCTGGTGCAATTAACGCAGACGGAACTTCGCTCTACTTCAAGACAAAAATTAATGCAGAGTCTCGTTATATCGTAGTGAACGGCTCACAGACTGCGTTTGAGACTGGTATGACTGCTGGATTCACCGCAGGTGGTTCTAGCATTGTAGGATTCACCAAGAGCGGCGACAACTACACCTCAGGTGGTGCATATTACGCCAAGATGGGTGGAGGAACCGGTGCATTCTCAGGAGCATCAGATTTGGTTGGCGGAACAAACGGATATCAGTTGTTCGCTGATCCCGATCAGATTGATTGCGCTCTGCTTCTCGGTGGCCCACTAACAGGCAACCAAGCACAGCAGGTTTGCGATATCGCCAAGGCTAGAAAGGATTGTGTAGCCTTCGTATCAGTTCCCAACAAGAATTCGGCTGAATCGTCATCAACCAAGTTGGCAAACTGCTCAACCTTGAGAAACGCAATCGGCAACAACAACTACGCTTTCATTGATAGCGGTTACAAGTACATGTACGATCCATACAACGATGTGTATCGTTATGTTCCGCTGAACGGTGATATTGCAGGATTGTGTGTTCGTACAGATATTACAAATGATCCTTGGTACTCGCCAGCAGGCTTCAACCGTGGTCAAATTCGTAATGTCATCAAGTTGGCTTTCAACCCAACTCAGACTGAAAGAGACACAATTTATCCAAACGCCGTAAATCCTGTGGTAACTTTCTCAGGCGAAGGCACAATCCTGTTCGGTGATCGCACTGCTCAGACTCGTCCATCAGCCTTTGATCGTATCAATGTTCGTCGTCTCTTCATTGTGTTGGAGAAGGCAATTGCAACCGCTGCTAAGTATAGCCTCTTTGAGTTCAATGATGCATTCACCCGAGCACAGTTCAAGTCACTTGTTGAACCGTTCCTCCGTGATGTTCAGGCTCGTCGTGGTATCACCGATTTCAAGGTTGTATGCGATGAGAAAAATAACACACCACAAGTTATCGACAGCAATCAGTTTGTTGCCGACATCTATGTGAAGCCAAATCGTAGCATCAATTTCATCCAATTGAACTTTGTTGCTACCAAGACTGGCGTTTCGTTCGAGGAAGTAGGAGCCTAAATAAAGTAGGTTCCCCATAAAGACACAGGAGATCTAAATGGCATACAGTCAGTTTAGCATAGACGCTTTCAGAGCAAATTTAATTAACGGCGGTGCAAGAGACAATCTCTACCTAGTTTCGGGTGTATTTCCTGGAACAGCAACAGGCGTAATCAATGCTGCTGCTAGCGTTGCTGGTGCTTTGTTTGGTGGAGCAGTTGCAGGTGCAATCACTAACACTGCTGCTGCTGTTGGTCTAAACAATCCTTCTTCATCGGTTTCCTTCCTCTGCCGTTCAGCAGGTATTCCTGCTGCTACCTTGGGACAGGTTGAAGTAAACTACATGGGAAGAAAACTAAAGTATGGTGGAGATCGTGAATTCGCAGACTGGACTATCAAGTGCTATAACGACGGCGACTACAGCCTTCGTAAAGCCTTTGAGTCATGGTCTAACATAATTAACTCCTATCAGGGCAATGTTGGCCCAAACAATATGGCATCGTATCTTTGTGACTGGTATATCCAACCACTAACTCGTGAAGGCAATCCAATTTGTACTTACAAGATGGTTGGTGTATGGCCTAAGGACATTCAGGGATACGAAATGAACTTTGATTCCAAGACAAACATCTCGGAATTCGGCGTGGTCTTGTCTTACCAATACCATGAGTTGCAGGGCGTTACTACCTGATACTGTTAATTCTTAAAGGAGTTTTTATACGATGGAACTCTTCGGCTTAAAAATTGAGCGGTCGAAGAAGCAGCAAAGCGACTTCAAAGCACTAAAATCTTTCGTAGTTCCAACTACGGACGATGGTGCTATTCCAGTCGAAGCAGGCGGCTTCTACGGTCAATATGTGGATCTTGACGGTTCGGTTCGTAACGATTATGAACTAGTAGCCAAATACCGTGAAATGTCAATGGATCCCATCTGTGAAACAGCAATTGACGATGTTGTGAACGAAGCAATTGTTTGTGAAGGCAAGCGTTCTCCTGTAAAGATTTTCTTCACTAGCGATCTAAAAGTTGGTGAGCCTATCAAAGATAGAATACAAGAAGAATTTAAAAACATTCTTCGTGTCATGCAGTTTGAAACCAAGGGTTACGAAGTGTTTCGTCGTTGGTATGTGGACGGTAAAATATACTTTCACATTATTAGCGACGAGAAGAAGGTTGAGAAGGGAATTCTTGAACTTCGTTTCGTTGATCCACTAAACATCCAAAAGATTCGTGAGTTTGAAAAAGAAACTCGCAAAGACGGCACGAAAATCATTACTGGTTATCGTGACTTCTATA
>Ga0181358_1000589_pt1 | contig 16204 bp, 10 predicted proteins | sample Fa13VDMM110SD_FD_130096 | JGI IMG/M metagenome (GOLD analysis project Ga0181358, IMG submission 130096) | Freshwater viral communities from Lake Michigan, USA - Fa13.VD.MM110.S.D | ecosystem: Environmental > Aquatic > Freshwater > Lake | place: USA: Michigan | collected 2013-09-24 | reverse complement strand
CGACGCTAGCGGCGCTTTGCTGTCGGAGGACTACCACTTTTGCGAAGTGTTTCGCAAACACGGGGGGAAAATCTACGCCCACCCCTTCGTGAAATTGGACCATGTTGGGACCTACGTCTACAATGGGGACATTTTGAAATCGGGCGGAAACCTAAAGTAAGGAGCAACTAAAATGACTAAGCGTAAACTGACGAAGAGCGACAAGGCGCGCAAACTGTTTAGGCAGGGCTACAGCGTTGTAGAAGTCACAAAGCAAGTCGGTATGAATTACGGCCATGCGTATAATGTTATGCGGTCGATGGTGCCCAAAACTGAAGAACCTGAGATTGGGTCTGCCCCCATGTATGGGGTCTCGGAGTCGGAACTGGCGTCTAACCCCAACTACCGGAACCTCGCGGCAGCGGAAGACAACACCGTCGAGCAGGTATTGGAAGAGCGTGGCAAGGACTACGGTGATTACGTCGGCAAGGCGTTGTTCATTCAGGGTGTGAAGTACCTCATGCGGAAAGGCCCTAGTTGGAACGCCATGGACGCTGACATGCGTGAGAGCATGGAGATGATCGCCCACAAGATGGGGCGTGTCGTGTACGGCGACCCGAACTACGTTGATAGCTGGATCGACATCGCTGGCTACGCCAAGTTGGTGGCTGATCGTCTGGAGGACAAGGTGCAGTGAAACTACCAGCGGAATTGCGGGAGGCCCTAGATAGGACGGGCCTCCCTTGGGGGATTGAAGAAGGTACAAAACACAATAAGGTGAAGCTGGCTGGACGCCTTGTGGGTATATACCCTCGCGGTAAGAGGCAGGAGGGGGAGCGCCGCTCCCTGCTCAACACCATAGCCCAAGTGCGTAATACAGCGCGGCAGATAAAGGAAGCATTATGACCGCTTGGTCCTACAGCAGCATAAAGACCTTCGAGCAGTGCCCGAAAAAGTACTTCCACCTGAAGGTAGCCAAGGACGTGAAGGACGACCCCGGCGAAGCTGCCCAGTACGGGACCGACTTCCATGAAGCTGCCGAGTTGCGCATCAAGGATGGCACACCCATCCCACCTAAGTTCAAACAGTATGCTAGCGTAGTGGAAGTGCTGGCTAACTTCCCCGGCCAGAAGCACACCGAGTTGAAGCTGGGTGTCCGCGTTACGGATAATGGCTACGAGCCTTGCAACTTCTTCGCTAAGGACGTGTGGTGGCGGGGGATCGTAGACTTGCTGATCGTGAATGGGTGGAGCGCCCACATGATCGACTACAAGACGGGCAAGAACGCCAAGTATGCGGACATGAAACAGCTTGACCTGATGGCGGGTGCCATCTTCGTGCACTTTCCCGAGGTGAAGCGTATCAAGTCTGGCTTGGCCTACGTGGTCAGCAATGAGTTCCCCAATAAGACCCACCTGATAACAGAGAAATCGCAGTACATGTCTGTGTTCGACAAGCAGCTAGATCAACTTGATGCCGCGATTGAAAGTGGTGTTTGGAACCCCAAGTCTGGCCCTTTGTGCGGGTGGTGCCCTGTGGTAAAGTGTGAACATCATCGCCCGAGGAGGTAACGATGCCTTACAAGAACAAGGCCGACCGCAAGTACGAGAACGCTGCCGAGTATCAGGCCACTCCTGAGCAGAAGAAAAACCGCGCTGCCCGCAACGCCGCGCGTCGGAAGCTCATGAAGGAAGGCAAGGTCAGTAAGGGTGACGGCAAGGATGTCGCCCACAAGGTAGCCTTCGATAAGGGTGGTAGTAACAAGCAGGGTGTGCGCGTCGAGAGCGCGTCGGCTAACCGCTCCTTCAAGCGAGATAGTAAACACAATCTGGTGTCAGAAACCAGCAAACGAGAACGGAAAAAGTGATGCAGAGCGTTGACGATAAGGTGCTACTCGTCAAAACGACCGAACCCAGAACTATAACCGACAACATCAAGAAGAGCGCGGTATATAAGCGGGATGGGGATACGTACGAAGTAGCAGTGAAGTGGGGTCTCAAGGAGACCAAGGCACTTATACAGCTTGGCGTGGCCAATCCACCCTCACCTATCAAGGGGCGGTATAAGTGGACGGGCAAGCATAAGCCGTTCGATCACCAGAAGGAGACTGCCTCCTTCCTTACCCTTAACGACAAAGCGTTCTGCTTCAACGAACAGGGTACGGGTAAAACCGCTTCGGTTATCTGGGCTGCGGACTATCTGATGAAGCTGGGCGAGATTAAGCGCGTCCTCGTCCTCTGCCCGTTATCCATCATGAAGGCCGCTTGGCAGCAGGACCTGTTCACCTTCGCTATGCACCGCTCATGCAGCGTGGCGCACGGTACGTCTAAACAGCGCGAGAAGATCATCAAGGCTGGCAACGAGTTTGTCATCCTGAACTTCGACGGGCTGGCTGTGGTGGAGGATGTCATCATCAATGGTGGCTTCGACCTGATCGTGGTGGACGAGGCTAGCGCCTACAAGAACGCGCAGACCAACCGCTGGAAGGTGCTAAACCGCATCATTGGCGCTATCAAACCACGCCTTTGGATGCTTACTGGTACGCCAGCAGCACAATCACCTCTGGACGCCTACGGCCTAGCCAAGCTGGTCAACCCCGATAACTGCCCCAAGTACTACGGCTTGTTCCGAGATCAGGTTATGTACAAGGTCACCCAGTTCAAATGGGCAGCGAAGCCTCAAGCAGAGAGCATCGTGCACAGGGTGTTGCAACCCGCCATCCGGTTCGAGAAGAAGGACTGCCTCGACCTGCCCGATGTCACCTACATGGAGCGCGAAGCCCCGCTCACCAAGATGCAGATGTCCTACTACAAGATGCTTAAGGACGAGATGCTGTTTGAGGCAGCGGGTGAGGAGGTTAGCGCGGTCAACGCTGCTACCAAGATTAACAAGCTGCTCCAGATCAGTGGCGGTGCGGTCTATTCGGACACTGGCGAGGTGATCGAGTTTGATGTCAGCAACCGCCTGACGGCTGTGTTGGAAGTGATCGAGGAGAGTAGCCATAAGGTGCTGGTCTTCGTGCCCTTCACACATACCATCCAGCTACTGCGCGATAGGTTAGAGAAAGAAGGTATCTCTTGCGACGTGATTAACGGCAAAGTGCCGGTGAACCGGCGCAGTGAGATCGTGCAGGAGTTCCAGACCCGCAAGGACCCGCATGTGCTTATCATCCAGCCACAGGCTGCATCGCACGGGCTAACGCTGACGGCAGCTAACACTGTTATCTGGTACGCACCTGTGACGAGCGTGGAGACCTACCTGCAAGCCAACGCCCGCATCAACCGTCCGGGGCAGAAGCACAACATGACCGTCGTCCACATTCGGGGTAGTGACGTAGAGGCTAAGCTATATCATATGCTGCAGCACAACATCACCAACCACGAGAAAATTATCGACCTCTACAGGCAAATCGCTACGGATGCCTCTTGACACTGTAAAATGTTAAGATATTATAGTGGGGCCTCAGGGCGAAGGAGCAATCATGACCGAGACCGAACTACCCATCAGTGATATGGTGGCAGTTTACCGGAAAATCCGGGACGCCATCGACGAGAGAGAGGAGCAGCACAAGGAAGCGGTAACTGCCCTCAAGGACCAACTCGACATCGTGACTAACAAGCTGTTGGACATCTGCAACGAGCAGAACGCTGACAGCATCAAGACCCCCAACGGTACGATCAGCCGACGTATCGACGCCCGCTACTGGACGAGCGATTGGGAAACGATGTACCGCTTCATCAAGGAACAGGACGTACCGCAACTCTTGGAGCGGCGCATCCACAATGGCAACATGAAACAGTTCCTACAAGAGAACCCCGAAGCCTTCCCGGCTGGGCTGCAGTGTGACCGCAAGTACGTTATCCAAGTCCGCAAACCGACTAACAAGTGAGGAACCAATGAGCAATCTTACCATCTTCAAACAGGCAGGTGCAGTCTCGACCGCATCGAAGCGGGAGCTTACCGGCCTCGCCAAGACACTCGCTACCACCAACACCATGCGCCGCATCGCCACCAACACCAACGGCACCTTTAAGCGTATGATTAACGGTGAGCAGATCGGCAACGCCATCCGTGGTGAGTTCAATGCCATCATCGTTGACGCGCTGCCCAAGGTCAGCCGCACGTTCTACGCTGGTAAGTACGACCCTAATGCCAAGGCCACGCTGCCTGACTGCTGGTCGAACCTCGGTGATAAGCCGGAAGCCGCTGCCGCTAACAAGCAGCACTCCAACTGCGGTGACTGCCCGAAGAACGTGAAGGGTTCCGGTGACAACGGTGGCCGCGCTTGCCGCTTCCAGCGCCGTATCGCTATCCTGATCGCGGGTGACCCGACCGGTGAAGTCTATCAGTTCAACGTGCCCGCCAAGTCGCTCTTTGGTAAGGGCAACGGCAACGTGCATCCGTTCGAGAGCTACGTGAAGTACCTTCTGGGTAACGGCGAAAGCCCTGACACGGTTGTTACCAACATCAGCTACGACCTGAACGCTGGCAGCATGGAACTGCTGTTTACCCCGATGCGCGGCATCAGCGACGAAGAGTATGCACTGGTTGTAGCAGCGCAGGCTGACCCCGAAACCAAGAAGTACGTGCAGCTTACCGTTGCTGCCACTGATGGGGCGAAGCCTGCACCTAAGCAGGAAGCACCTAAGCCTGCTCCTACCCCCGCTGTCACTCGTTCCGCCGAGCCGGATGAGGAAGAAGAAGCAGTGTTCGAGCCGGTGGCCGCGCCTGTGAAGCGTAGCGCAAAGCCTGTCGAAAAAGCCCCTGCTGTGACCGGTGACCTTGCGTCTATCGTGAACGCTTGGGGTGATGACGGGGACTAAGTATGTCGCAAGGCTACAGCCTGCGTTTGCGTGATCTTAACCGGAGGGCACCCAGCAAATTGCTGGGTGTCCGCCTCGGGCGGGTGTGTGTTAAGCACAACGTCCCGGTTACGGTGGTAGCGCAGCGGATGGGGGTTACTCGTCAGACGGTATACAACTGGTTCGCGGGGACAACCAACCCACAGCCAGCGCTGATCTCCTTGATCGAAACCTATATCGCGCAGTTCGCATAGGGCATACGCCTACCGGTATTAAATCATATGCGGAGGGTAGCTTTCGCTGACTGGTACACATGACACAATTTGACCTCTTGAACGCTGTGCAGCCATCTTCGGGGTGGTTCGCCGTGCTTGGTATCAAGGGCGTCGATAATATCAGACAGTATCTCGTGGAGACCCGCGAGGAAGTAGACGAAATTGCCGCTTTGATGGTGCAACAGGAGCGGAATGTTTTCTTCGGTGTAGCGAAGTACACTGACGGATCAGGCCGGAAGAAGAGCAACGTCAAAGCCATTAAGTCTTTCTGGCTGGACATCGACTGCGGACCTACCAAGGCAGTAGTAAACCCGAAAACCAAAAGACCGGATGGTTATATCGACCAAGCTTCGGGCTTAGTCGCCCTACAGAAGTTTTGTCGGACCATCGGTCTACCTAAACCTATACTCGTCAACTCAGGACGCGGGCTGCACGTATACTGGCCGCTAACCACAGAAGTGACTCGGGAGCAGTGGGAGCCTGTCGCTGCGCGGCTGCGCGAACTCTGTGTAATCCACGACCTCTACGTTGATCCATCGGTCTTCGAGGTGTCGCGGGTGCTTCGTATACCGGGAACACTGAACTTCAAAGACCATCCGTCTAGCGCAGTATCTGTAATTCACGAAGGTAAGCCCACTAATTTCGACGATTTTGTCAACCTGCTTGGCGTCAAACAGCCCACAACCGAGCCACTGCCAGCGAAGCGCCCACTTACTGCTCTGGGCAAATCCCTACAGGATAGCATCGGTAAGAGCTTCAAGCGCATCATGACGCGCAGCGCCAAGGGGGATGGGTGTCAACAGCTTCTGGACTGCTACCAAAACCAGACGACTATACCCGAGCCTCGATGGTTCGACGCTCTCTCAGTGGCGAAGTTTTGCGATGATGCAGACAAGTCCATTCACCTACTGTCGAACCAGCATCCTGACTACGACCCCGCTAAGACGGTGCAGAAGATCGCTCACATCGAGCAACCACATAACTGTGTTACCTTTGAACGGAACAACCCCGGCGGCTGCGCCGGGTGCCCTCACTTCGGGAAAATCAAGAACCCCATCACCCTTGGGATGACAGTTCCTCGGGCCACCGTTGCAGATCGCACGATAGAGTTGCTCAACGAACGCACAGGCGAAATGGAGGTGATTACCATCCCAGAGTACCCCAAGCCGTTCTATCGCGGCAAGGAAGGCGGCATCTGGCGGGAACCCTTCAAGGACGAAGGCGACCCGGTCTTTGTCTACCAACACGACCTCTACGTAGTGAAGCGGATGCACGACCCAGTGCAGCGCGATGTTGCGGTGATCCGGCTGCACACACCCAGCGACGGTGTGAAAGAGTTTATCATCCCTAACAACAAGGTCACGGACAAGGCAGAGCTACGCAAAATCCTGTCAGGCGAAGGCGTGATGGTTGGCCCGAAGCGCTTCGACCTTATCTGTGACTATCTAATCTCCACAATCAACACCTTTCAATATGGACCAAAGGCGGAACTCATGAGACTTCAATTTGGCTGGGCCGACAACGACAGCAAGTTCATCGTAGGTGACAAGGAAGTCACCGTGGAGGGCGTGTTCTACAGCCCCCCTTCGTCAACCACTGAGCAGATTGCCGCGCACATGGGTGCCGTTGGCACCCTCGAAAAGTGGAAGGAAGTGTTCAACATCTACGGGCGTGAAGGGCTTGAGGGTAATGCGTTTGCTGCGCTTACTACCTTCGGTGCACCGCTGCTGCGCTTCTCGGGCCAGAGCGGTGCCATCATCAACGTCATCCACCCACACTCGGGCACGGGTAAGACCACCATCCTGCATATGTGCAACAGCGTCTGGGGCCACCCCAAGCATCTCTGCACGACCCCACAGGACACCGTGAACGCCAGCATCATGCGCCTCGGCGTGTACAACCACCTACCCTACACGGTGGACGAAGTTACCAACATGGCTCCGCTGGCCTTCTCCGACTTCGCCTACGCAATGGCGAACGGTAAGGGCAAGGAGCGCATGGAGGCTAGCGGCAACAAGCTGCGGGTGAACAACACACGGTGGCAGACAATCAGTCTCTGCTCCTCGAACGCATCCTTCTACGAGAAGCTCATTAAGGCGAAGGCAACGCCGGATGGCGAGATGATGCGTATGCTGGAGTATAAGATCGACTACTCCGACGTCCTTGAGGTGGACTATGCAAAGCAGATGTTCGACCACCAGTTGTTCGGCAACTATGGCCATGCGGGGGTGATCTACGCTGGCTACCTGCTCAAGAAAAAGAAGGAAGTGATCGAGACGTTCCAGCACATCCAAGCCAAGCTGGACCGCGAACTTAAGTTGACGCAGCGCGAACGGTTCTGGTCAGCAGTCATCGCAGCAAACATCACTGGTGGCCTGATCGCCAAGGAGCTTGGTCTTATCGACTGGGATATGCGGCGTATTTATAAGTGGGCTACCCAGATGCTTTTGGTCCTGCGCGAAGATGTGCAGCCGCCAGCTACCGATCTTGCGACCGTCATTGGGGATTACCTGAACCGCCACATGCAGAACATCCTCGTTGTGAACGACAACGTGGACCGGCGCACTCAGATGCCGATGCTGCCGCAGTTGGAGCCTAAAGGTGAGTTGTTGGTACGTTACGAGCCAGATACCCACCGCATGTACATCGCTGCGAAGCACTTCAAGAACGACTGCGTTGACGTGCAGATCAACTACAAGGAGACCCTGAACCAGCTTAGGAAGCAGGGCATCTTCCTCAAGCCTGAGGTGAAGCGGCTGTCAAAGGGTATGAAGGTCATCACACCGGGTGTCTACTCACTGGTGTTCGATACGTCTGTGAACGGCTTCCTCAACATTGACGGTCTCGTGGGCATCGACAGTGCGGAACAGACTGATGGTGCGGAGCAGACCAATGAGAGTGGAGGGGATTGATTACGACATCGACTGGCGGGCCTTCAAAAGAGGCAGGTCGATGTTCTTCCCCTGCCTCGACACTGGGGCAGCAAAACGGAGCGTAACGGACGTCTGCGGACGTCTGCGGATAAAGATTTTGATGAAAGTCGTGATCCACGACGGGATTAGGGGTTTACGCATCTGGCGTCAGTGAGTATCATGCTGTCTCAGGAAGTTGCTCCTTCCACGGCACCCCCCGGTGCTACTAGCCCCCCAGTTTGCACCGACTGGGGGGCTTTTTATTTAGCGGTTCGTGATTTCCTTCGCGGCTTCACGGTAGCTCTTGGCCACGCGCAAACCGCCGACGCTATCCCACTCTGCTTCCGTCCGTGTCCTGTAGGACGTGTTCAAGTCCTCGTCGAGGATAGGATCGACGGTGCCGTAGCGGATATTGTAGATAGCCTGCTTACGCTGCGCTTCGTTGAACTTGTTTAGGTTTTCATCGCTGGGTTTCAAGACAAAGGCACGACGAGTACGACTAATTTCGTCCACGACCTTCGCCTTATCCTGCTGGATTTTAATTACCGCATCTTTTGCCAAAATCTGCGCCTTCTGCAGTTCAGCTACTTCTGCATCACGGACTCCGAGGAACTGAGCAGCTAGCTTGCCCCACGTGTAGTACTCAGCGTCAAATTTCTTGGTGTCGTAGTTCTTGGTCAGCAAGTCGCCCTTACGGGTGGTGTACCCTTCTTCTCCCAGACGAACAGCGACTTGGGCTGCACGAGGAATACCATAGGGCGTAAGCTTCTCCATCGCCTTCCGTTCTTGCCCCTGCTGCCAAAGGTCGAGTCCATCTGCGATCTGTAGCGTAACGCCGCCAATTGCACCGAAGCCAGTGTCGAACATGAACTTGGTGACTTTATCCCTGATAGAGCCGGTTGACTCCACATCCCGCATAAACATGTTGTCCGCAGACAGCGGCGACTGCATGTTCAACCCGGTAACCGCCGAGAGAATGCCCATCTCTGCAGCGCGCTGCGCCATGTCTGCCATTTCTGGGCTAAGGTTAAGCGACTTTGCAATCGTGCTGTCAGTGCCAAACAGATGCGGCAGCAGCCATGTACGAACCCAGAGGTCCGTACTACGATGCGACAGTGGGTTGCTGTCGCCCATCAAGCCTTCTTCCGGCTCTTCCTCATCCCGCATTTCTTCCCGGATTGTGTCGATCATGCCACAGATAGCGGAGTAGAACGGCATACCTGTAGCACCTGCCACGATACCGAGCATACTCATCATACCCGTGAACATGATGGTGGCGTTCTTGCGCCCCTGCTCTGAAGGCACCAGCCGCACCATGTCGAAGAAGTTCCGTGAGATAATCGACAGGTAGGACATCGGGAAGGACATGAACTGGAACATCACCGAGGCAAGCGGACCCCGCATGGCAAGCGGTTTGCTGCTCTTAGTGTAAACAAACATAGCTTCACGTGTTAGCGCTGCCGCTTTTACAGCAGCCCGTTCTTTTGCTACCGCAGCGCTAAACCCTTGTTTACGTAGCTTTTTAAACTCAAGCTCCATGGCCGACATAAACATAGCTTCACGAGTCATACGCTCCATGTGGTGCATGGAACCGGTCATGAAGTTATGGAAGAAGGTTGCACCTTCGACCATCTGCGCAACGCCGGGAGCATAGCGATCTTTAGCGCGGCTTGGGGCTTCGGTACCTTTAACTGTATCCATAGCGAACGTCTCACCAAACAAGTTGAGACTATCGTTCCCGTAGCTCCACCCAAACTTCAGAGCGTCCTTTAGCTCTTCGTCCTTCATATTATTAACGTAGCCGCTGTCGTTGATAGACGGCTGTGACCGCATCACAAAGCGCATGAACGCGTTGGGATTGTTCGGGTCTTTCATAGGTACACCGAGCATCTTGTGCAGGCTTGTCATATATCGGAACATCTGCCCGAATGCGCCCGTTCCATATTCACGCATCATTATAGGCAAACCGACCATTCCCAACTGCGCGGACTGGAATAGCGCGGTAGACGACTGCGTCATTAGATACACATAGGCAAATGTGTTTGCCTTGGGTGCAAGCCAGTCTGCAAGTTTCATGAAGGCGTTGTTGGAGGTATCAGTCTCAAGTTCTTGCCGAGCCATCTCTGCCATAGTGTCGATATAGGGCAGCATACGCAGCCCATCAGGATCACCTTCGATAAGAGAGTAGGACGCATCGACTGCGTTACGGATACCTGACCCATACTCAAGGCGCGCAAGCTGGCTAGCAGCAGAACGCTGGTGAGTTAGGAACGCACGAATGGCATCAGCTTGAAACCCGGTGCGACCCTTACGGTGAATGAACTCACGTGATTGCGCACCCTGCGGCAGCGACTGCACGTAAAGCTGGAAGATTTCGTTCTCAAGGACCTTAGCGTCACCCTTCAACGAGTTGGCATCGAGCGCTTCGTAGACACCCTTGAGCATCTTCGTTGGATCGTTGACAAGCTCCTTCTTGAGATCATCGAGCTTCTTACCAGATGTGATCTCGCCAGTCTCAACCATCTGCCTGTACGTACCCCGGTAGCCATTAGCCACCATGTCTTTGTACCGACCGCGCAGAGCTTGCTTAAGCTGCCGCTCAGTCTCAAACAGGTAGTACTCTGCGTTTACGCCAGTACCCGTACGCATCCAGAACTCACCGAAGCGCATAAGCGGGAAGTACACACCGACCTGACGTGCGGCAGCAAACATGGCGTCGATACGCTTAGTGGCTTCCGCCTTGCGCGCCATGGACATGCCAGAGTTTTCGATGTTCGCTATAATCGCGTTGTAGCGTCGGTTGAACGTAGCCATGTAGGCATCAGCGGCCATCTTAAAGATAACCTTACCTCTACCGCCTCCATTTTCTGGTAGGTCTAGCGCATCCCACTGCGGGTAATACATCTTGGCAATCCGCTGTCGGTTCTCAATTCGACGCAGCTTTGCCACCTCACCTAGCTTCGGGTCGTTCCAGATAATTTGAAGCTTCGGGTCGTTGCGGAGGAACGCCTCAAGGGTCGGGTACTTAGCAAAGTTGATGTCGTGCAGGGTGGCTACGTTAGCTAGGTCGGTTACAAGATCAGACCCAGCCGAAAAGGCTTTATCGAAATTCGACCACTCCTGCACCTGTTTCATAATCGTTGTCAGGGCACGGTTTTCTGCTGAGCGCATATTCTGGATGGCATCAACCACGCGCTGCAGTGATGTGCCTAGCGCCTTCGACATACGGGCTGCGGAGCGAACTACACCAGCGTCAGAGCGAACTTGGAGCAGCCCTCGAACTACCTTGTCATAGCCAGCGATGGCCATGTCCTTGGTGAAGTCCATGATCCATTCAGGAGTTTCAACGATCTTGGCTAGGGTAGACCCTTCTTCCGCAAGGCTACCCGGATTGCGTGAACGCGCGATCTGATACTGCAGTTTACGAGCGTCCTTCTCAGCCCGCGCCTGCTTACGCGCCGCTCTTTCCTCAGGGCTAAGCCTAGCAGCATTAGCTTCGAAGGGGTTAATCCCCAGCACGGTCTGAGCGTATTTATCCTTAAACCCATCTAGGGCGTCCATCAGTTCCTGCGGAGATTTACGCTTACCTTCGATAGCGCTGACGAGCAGGTTGAAGTTTTGTTCACTGATCTGCGGGCCTTCTGGATCGTGGTAAGCCCCATACACCTCATCCAAAACATCGTCGTAAGTCGGCGTTTTGGCCTCATCCATTGGGTTTACATCGAGGTCTTTCAGGGTAGCGTCGATGAAACGCGTGAAGGTCTCAGTCGGCAGGTAGCGCTCTGCGCGCACCGTCTTGTAGAAACTACGCAGCGCTGCTCCGAGGCGGGCAAAGAACTTGTCCACCACCGTCAGAGGCTTTTCGTTCGACACTGCCCAACGGGAAGTCTGGTCAGCGTACCACTCAGAGAAGGACTTCCAGTAAGCGGTCAGCTTGCTTGCAGGGATGTCTTCGCCAACCTTAACATTGCGACCTGTTACACGGGCACGTAGCGCAAGCACGAGTTCACGGGCAGACTTTTTGCTCTGGGCTTCCAGCCATGTTGCGTGTGCTTCGCGCAGCGCTTTCTTTTCCGCAGCGGAGGCGTTGGCAAATACCTCCTTCTCATGCACATGGCCCATTTCATGGGCCAATAGCTCTAGCACCTTCGAGGTGCTGCTGTCTTGGGTGTAGGCAATGTAGTACTCACCCGGACCGATCTTACGCGCAGAGCCTGCTTCGTTGGCATCCAATGCTGCCGAACCTACAGCCCTAGTGTTACCAGTAAATTTGTCTTTATCCGCAGCGGCGTCTTCGATGGTGGTGACGTACAGTTTGACTCCGGGGAGGAGCATCCGCTTCCACCCAGCGATTACACCCGCTACATTTTCAGGTACGTTAGCAGACACAGCGAGGCCGTCCGCGCCGTATTTAACGAACGGATCGGATGCGTCCTTGACGGCGTCTGCAGCTTCAGCCTGCTCCTTCGCTTGCTTCAACATAGCAAGCTGCTCTTCGGTGAACATAGTGCCGGTGAAGGACTCGATGTCCACACGGGCGCGTGTAGAACCGTTGAACGGTATATACACAGGCTTGCCAGTTAGTACGCTGTAACCACGGATAAGCCCAATAGCTCCATCACGGAAAGCTACGATGCCGCCGAGATCATTCGCATGGTTCTGCGCCATAGCTTCAGCCGCAGCTTCTTCCTGCCGGGCAAGCTCAGCATCTTCGGGAGTAGGCGCTTCTTCAACTACAGGTTCAGCTTCTACCGCTTCTCGGATGCGCTCCTCGACGTCTTCACGTTGATTATCACGCTGATTGTTCAAAGCTTCTTCGAGGGCGGATGTGCCCGCATCAAACCGATCTTCCTTGTTGGAACCCGCGTCATTGATGCTATCGTTGATTTCGACAACATCGTCCGCGTCGATCAGCCCTTCCCGTTTGAAACGGGTAATAAGACTGCGCAGTTCCTTCATTGTCTCGGTAGAGCCGATTTCGTCAACGGCATCGTCGTATTTAGCATCATGCTCCTGCATGAGCGGATGCTCGTCGTAGTCGATCTCTTCGTCTTCCTGCTCTGCGTCTTCCTGCTCTTCTTCGGTAGTTTCAGAATATTCAATGTCCCGCTCGACAGCCTCCTGCTCCTGCTCTTCGGCAGCAGCAAGTTCTTCTTCGGTTACCGCTCCCTCAACAGGTGCAGGTTGTGTTGGGTTCTGGATATAGTCCGGTACGGGTAGACCAAAATAGTTAGCCCCAAACAGGACACCCTCACGGTATGCAGCCGCCCTATCAGGGAAACTGGCTTCAAACTCTTCCTTGGTGTCTACCTTAGTCCTTCCGTAAGGGCTAATAGCGACGAACCCGTTTTGGAATACAAGCCTTGAGAACGCATCGGAAGGATACCGCCTGTCACTCTCTTCTCTACTTGCACGTCTAGCATTCAATAAATTTTGAAGGTAATCCTGCGCAGCTTCAGGCGCAGCCCCTTCGGTTACTGGCGCAGGTTCAGCCGTCGTTTCTTCAATCGGTGTAGGTGTCGGAGCACGGGTAGCTGGAGCCTTACCGAGAATACCACGCTGAATGACGTTCCCGTTGGCGTCCACGATGGCGGGACGCGTAATTTGGAGGGGAGGGTTTTTACCTTCGTAGTCGTAGAACTGGTCAATCGTAACCTCACGCAACGGCGTAGCCATATCGCCTTGGAGTTCTCGCCTCCAACCAATAATCATGTCACGACCGGGGAGAGCAAGCAGCGTACCGTCTGGAGCCGGCACTACCGACATGGTCATGTTAGCGCCCTGCGTGGGTATATCCCGCACCGTGGACGCCTTAAGCTGATCCATAGCTTCGGGCGTTGGCTTCTCCACGATAGCTTGGTAGTCTTGCAGAAGCAGAGTGTAGGCTTCCGGTAGGGGTGCTTCAACCGGTGCAGGTTCAGCCACCGCTTCTTCAACGGGCGTAGGTGTAGGCGTAGGTTCAACTACCGCTTCTTCAACGGGCGCAGGTGTAGGTGCACGGGTTATAACAAACGGCTTAGGTTTAGGTTTAGGTGCGGGCGCAGACTCAGCTTCTGCAGCGGGAGCTTCCGGCGCAGCTTCAGGTGCAACGGGCGTAGGTTCAACTACCGCTTCTTCAACGGGCGCAGGTGTAGGTGCACGGGTTATAACAAACGGCTTAGGTTTAGGTTTAGGTGCGGGAGCAGGCGCAGGCGCTTCAATAATGCCAGTATCGCGCGCTGCCGTCTCAGCCAGTGAGGGAATAGGAGCGCCTGTAGGAGCAGCAGCTTGCTTAATGGCGTCAGCAACAGGGGCTACCGCAGTTTTGTCAACCGAAGGAGCCACAGGCGCAGCGGTGGGGGGAGTAACCCCTGCGCGCTCACGCTGCTTAAGGATGTTGTCGATAGCATCAATCGGGGCAATGCTAGGGTCAGCGGCAATAAGCTGCGCTGCTTCAAGGCGCACTTCTGGGGGGAGTTTCTTAATCCCATAGGTCTCGTTGATGTCGTCCGCATACTCCGCAAAGTCGGCGTCGATACCAGAGAGGGCAGCAGTTACACGATCTTCAGTAACAGTCTGAAGCTGGTTGCGCGAGACTTCGATGGTGGGGGCTGTGCCATCCATCTGCCCAGCAGGCGCTTCGCGCTGTGTGGCTCCGGTTATACCTTCAGGTACAGCAAACTGTGGGCCAAGGGTCGAGGCAATGGAGCCAACATCGTCAGTCTCAGCAGCACCCGTTTGTTGAGCAATTAGACTAGGCAGTATCCGAGCGGCTTTTGCACCAGCTTCCTTTTGCGTCAGGCCCTGTCGGCGGTACTGCTTAATGAGCGCATTTTCCAGCGCAACGAGGTTTTCTTCTGACTGGTCTGCAGCGGTCAGCTTGGCCTGACGCCCGACTTCCGCTTTGACCCGAGTATCGCCGCGCTCACGGAGTGACTTACCTACTGCACCAACGGCTTCACCGGTACCACGGAAGCCCGCACCCATACCGCCACCAGCCACCAATCCTGCTAGTCCTTGGTCAAGAGCTTCTAGGGCATCTGCACCTTTATTTGTGCCAATCCGGCTACCAAGGTACTCAAGGGTGTTCTGCACAAGCTCAGTGCCGCCCTCTGCGCCAGCGGCTTTTAGGATTCGAATAAGTGCGTTCTTACCCGCAGTGCCAACGATTTCTCCCAGACCGAACTGATCTAGGAACGCGGACACCATACCTACGGGGATACCTATAGCAGCATCAATGCCACTGACATCCTGCCGGTCATTGGCTTCCGCCCGTCCACGCGCTACTTGCCCAGCAGTACCCAAGGTGGACAACGCAAGACCCAAAGGCGACATACGCCCAGCGATCATCTGAGGAAGGCTCTGCGCACCTTGTTCTAGGATAAACGGCAGTACCTTGAGTGGGTTATCCTTGACGGCTTCCCACGTAGTTTCGCCTGCAATCCCCGTAGCTGCATCCTTGGCAAAGCGCCGTGCCTCGGCTTGGTACTGTTTCTTAAGGACGGGGTCGCTTTCGATGACAGCTTCAATGTCCTTGATACCCGACCGCACACTAAGCTCACCCCGAGAGAATAGATCACCGAGGCGGTCAAAGAACCCAGTCTGGGTCTTGAGACCCTCAAGCTGCGCCCGCTGCATACTTTCTTGTTGATACGCGCGGTACGCACGATCCTGCTCAACCGCAGCTTTGCGGTCGGTAAGGTAGTCCAGTGGCGTGGGGGCGGCACCGGGGTCTTTGAGTGGGGTAGACTCCAACGTGCCAGCCACCGGCTGCATAGTAGGTTGTACGCGCGTAGGTGCGGGCGCAACGGGTGCAGGTTGCGCGGCGGTGGGCGAGGACTGCCCAGTGGGTTGAAGAGCGGTAGAAACTGACTTGGCGTAGTCGAGCATAACTCTGTCGATTACACTCGGCGGTGTGCCGTCTGGGAACTCGTGAATTTTACCGTCAGCCGATTGGGCGCGGATTGGCATATTAAATTCTCTTACCGTTTGCGTCGTAGAGAAGAGTTTCTGCGTCTTCGCCAGCGCCATAGTCCCCGGAGAACGTCCGCCGCACTTCGTCTTGCACCAACTTCTGTCGGCGCTTTTCCGCGCCAACCTTATCTTTGTTGGCCATAAACTGGTTATAGGCAGCGTCGTTCGGGAGAAAAGCATCGACCCGTTTAGCAGCTTGATCTGTAATCGCACCGATCAAACGGCGTTCAGCGATCCCCGCTGCACCCATGGTACCTTCTTTTTGTTTGATGGACCCAAACCT
>Ga0181358_1000585_pt1 | contig 16267 bp, 15 predicted proteins | sample Fa13VDMM110SD_FD_130096 | JGI IMG/M metagenome (GOLD analysis project Ga0181358, IMG submission 130096) | Freshwater viral communities from Lake Michigan, USA - Fa13.VD.MM110.S.D | ecosystem: Environmental > Aquatic > Freshwater > Lake | place: USA: Michigan | collected 2013-09-24 | reverse complement strand
TTCTTCTGTACAAGATATAAAGGATACATTATCAAAAGAATCTTTTAAATCTAAATCACATGCACGCCAATCACAAATAATAAACTTAATTCATCAAAGAGTGCGTGTAGCCCATGAACGAGCAAAAGAACCAGAGGTTAAATCAAGACTTAAAAAAGCTCTTGATTATGCTGAAAAAAGAAAGGAAGCATCTAAAGAAAAAACTGAAAGATTAAAAGAAGAACAAAATAACCAACTTAATGAAAGATGCTGGAAAGGTTATACACAAAAAGGTATGAAAACTATGTTTGGAAAGAAATACCCAAATTGTGTAAAAGTAACAAAAGAAAGTGTTGAAGTAGAAGAAACAAATACACTTGAAGAGGAATGGTCTGAAAAGTACAAACGTTCTATTGATTGTAAAAATCCAAAAGGTTTTTCACAAAAAGCTCATTGCCAAGGAAGAAAGAAAAACGAAGAACTTGAACTTGATGATGAATTAGTAGAAGAAGCAAAGAAAAAAGCTTATAAACCAAACTTCTCAAAAGAAAAAGAACAAGGTCTTCACGGATGGTTTGCAAGAAACGACGGCAAAGGTTGGATAAATTGTAGAACTGGTGGTCCTTGTGGAAGAGATAGTGCTGATAAAGGTGGCAAATACCCAGCCTGTAGACCAACAAAAGCACAATGTAAATCTGCTGGTAAAGGACCATTAAGAAAAAAGAAATCATCTGACCCCATTTCGTGGACCAAAAAGAAAAAGGATTAATTAAGTTATGAGAAAATATTCATCTTACAAAGAACAACAACTATTGACAGAAGCTTGGAGAAGTTTTGCAATTGTTGAACAACAACCAACAGTCCCAGAACAAGGAACCACAAAAGGTGCCTATAATCCAGTTGTAGGTTCTGTCGAAACTTATGAAGATTTGAATAAAATATTGAAGACAGTAATAGATACAAAAAAGTTTGATGCTCTAAAAAAAGTTGGAATCGATATAGCTTCTCAAAATCTAAAATCTGCTTTTGATTTATACAAAATGCTTGGTAAACTACCAGATAATAAAAAAACTGGTACATTCCTCGATAAGCTAAATGTCGATGATCAATTCTCAGCTATTGTAGATGATAAGATTGAGAATCAATTTATGAATGATTTAGCCCAAGCATTTGCTACAAAATCTGGTCCTTTACCAAGTAATTTTAATATAAACAAAGAATTGCAAAACTTTATTGCTAGAAAGTATGAAAAAAGAACTGTAGCAACAATAACAGAACAAACTACTGAATATGATGATGCTGTTCTTGATGATGGAACATTAGTTTGTGCAGGATGCTTGCAAGAGTTACTTGAAAGTGATAGAAATATCATTCAAGAAGCAAAGTACCAAGGTCGTACTGTAACTCTCAACAAACCAATGAAAGGTGATGTTAAGAAATCAAAAGTTTATGTCAAAGATCCAAAAACTGGAAATATCAAGAAAGTAAACTTTGGTGACAAGAACATGACAATTAAAAAGAATATTCCAGCAAGACGTAAATCTTTTAGAGCAAGACATAAGTGTGAAAACCCTGGCCCTAAAACCAAAGCAAAATATTGGAGTTGTCGCGCCTGGGAATAATTATACATATTCCCATCTAAATCCTATGTATTTTTTCAAAACTACTTATTATCATGAAACTGCAAGAAACAAAACAAATAATAAATAACTGGAAGACGTTTATAAACGAAACTATGACTGTAAAGCACGGTTCATTTTATCCTAAAGAATTTTCACAATTTCTTGAACTTTTGCAATCACACAAAGATGATATTTGGATTGTATTTGATACAGAAACCACTGGTCTTATGTACAAAGAAGACTATGTGCAACCTACACAAATTGCTTGCCTTGCTTTTGATACAAAAGGTTTTGCAGAGGGTACACAGCCAGAACCCATACCAGATGGTGTATTTGATGTTAAAGTAAAATTACAAGATGCCTCATTAGCCAGAAAAAAAGCAGAAAAAGAAAACCCTGAACTTTCTAATTATCCAATTGCAAAAATATTTTCTATGACAAGATATGGTGAAAAGAAAGGTAATTATGTAACACCAGAACAAGCAATAAATAGTTTTGAAAAATATATTGATAAAATGGAATCCGCAGCAAGAAGTGGAAAAGTTTTATTTATTGCTCAAAATTCTCCATTTGACATCGGTATTCTTAATACTTGCTATAAACGAATTGGCAGAAAACCACCAAATATTGAAACTTGGGACACAAAAGCAGCAACTCACTATTATCTTCATCCCATTGCTAAAGCACTAAAAGATAATTCGGAAGCAACAGAAGAGGATATAAGAATTGTTACCTCTTTACTTATGAAGAATGGAGGTTTAAGTTCATCTTTGGGTCAATTGATAAAAGCGTTTGACATACAAAATAAAGGCTGGCACAACGCTATGGCCGATGTGCAAATGACTATGGATATACTATATAATATTGTCAACTATGTAAAAAAAGCATCTAAAAGAACAAAAGTTGATTTTTCTTCAACAAAACAGTTTGATGCTACTGCTGGTGATCCATACTCTACAATACATAAAAAATAAAAATCATGAAACTAAAAGAAACGAAACAAATATTCAAAGAATGGAATAAACACATTGACAATCTCATCACAGAGATTTCAGATGATGAACTCGTATCTATAGAAAAAGCACTAGAAAAAACCGCAAATAATCCTAGCGTTTTACCATTTAATAATATGTTTGGTGGCAAGTTGAGAGTTGTAGTTCCTATTGCTTATGATGCATATGCAGACGAAGGATCATTAGGTCAACTTCTAAATACATTAGTTGCTGCTGGTTGGAAAGTAGATTTAAATACTGGCTTGGCATCTAAAGAAACAGAAAGAGAGTTTGAAGGCGTAAAAAGAGTTCAAACTCGTCAAATGAAAGTAAATGCCATTTGGACTACATTTTTAGATTTGTTAAGAAAAGCTGAGGCTATCTATGATAAAGCATATCAACAAAGCCCAGATATAGCAGATATTGCTGAATATGTTGCAAATAGTCCAGAATTAACTAAAATTAGTTCTCAATTAGAAGCCTTAATGGGAGAAACAGTATCTGGGCAGTATGCTGCTGGTATGGCTTTTAAAAAAGCGGAACAAAAAATAAATGATTTTATCAAAACTTGGCAAACAGAAGCAGCAAAAATAAAAGGCAAGATGACAGAAGAATCAACTTATTCTGTTCTTTTTTCAAGACATCCTGTAGATGTTTTAAGAATGTCTGATTTTAAAGATATAACTTCGTGCCATGCTCCAAAATCAAGACCATCGGGCGAATACGAAGGTGGTGGTTCATATTACAATTGTGCTGTTGCAGAATCTCGCGACGGTGGCGCAATTGCTTATTTGATTAAAACTGCTGATGTTAAGGAAATCGATCTAGAGCAAAAATTTGTTTTATCTGATGAGCTTAGAGGAGAACAAGCAATAGATCCAATTGCAAGAATTCGATTAAGAGCCTTGGATCAACCAGAAATTGGTGTTTTATTGGCTATACCAGAAGATAGAGTTTATGGTAATAATATAAAAGGGTTTCAAGAAACAATTGAGCAATGGATAATTTCTCAACAAGCAACAGGCTTTCAAGGAATATTTGATCATTATTCTAAACAAAATAATGAAATAAATCTTTCTGATTTTTATAGACTTGGTGGCCTTTATGAAGATACAAGCATTGGTTCTTTGTTTAATACTCTTAAAGATAAAGTTGAAGTACTTAAAAACTTTAAAGTTGTAAGTCACGCAAACTTTGATAATACAACACAAACAGAAGTTGATGTTGAAGACTATGATAATTTAAAAGAATCGGCTATTCGTGAAATTAAAACGTTCAAGATGAGTATGGAAAGATTAAATATTCCATTAACTTGTGACAAAGAATATATTTTTGTACTAGAAGGCAATTATATTTATATTGATCCAAAAGTTTATTATTATTATGATATTCAAAAAAATGAAATAGTATCTCAAAAAGCATTAGAGTTTTTAACTTCTAACAAAGGATTGGTATATCTACAACGAGAAATAACCGAATATGTAGACCCAAAATATGTTTCTGAAAATGTAGAATATGAAGAATATGCAGACTTAATAAGGATTAAGCTTTACCCAACTCTCTCCAACTTTGTTGACAAAATGGAGAATATTAATGATCTCACAGAATACTTTAGCAATATATACTACCAATTTAAAGAAAAGAATGATACAATAGCTACATTAGACTATGTTATAGAAGCCTTTATTAGAAGAGAAGGTGTTGTAAACGGTGGTGTTATTGCAAGATTGAATGGTGATATTATCAATCAAGATTTAGAATCTGATTGGACGTTGGAAGGTGATGAGGATGATACGGAAAATCCCTCGATGGTTTCCGGTCAAATAGGTATGGCAATATCTTTTGATCAAATCAAAAATCTTGAATTATTAAAAGCAAATCTAACAAATAAGAAATTTGTTCAACAACTAAAAAGTCTTGCCTATGAGTTCCCGGAGTATCGAGGTCTTGAATTGTTTTTTGATCTTGATCAGGACTTGATGATTTATCTACAAATAGATCTCGAAAAAAATACAGAAGATAAATATGTTACAGCAGCAGATATTATGTTTAAATCTACAACAAAAGAAGGTTTAATGAATAATATGATAATTACAATTAACAATCTTTTTAAACCTTACACTGGCGTTTCAAAACAAAAACTTGAAGAGTTTAAATATCTTAATAACAGATGGAAAATGTTTTTGGGATAAGTTATTGACCTTCCAAAAGCTGTAAGTTATACTGTATCTGTATTGAGGGTTTAATGTCTGTCGAGAAAGACAACTTTGCTATTTTTGGAAAAGCATTCCAAGAGAACTTGTGTCAACTTATTCTTCTTGATCGTCCATTTGCGGACCAAATCAAGGAAGTTCTATCAACAGAATTTCTTGAACTAAAATATCTCCAAGTATTCACACAGAAAATATTTGAATATAAAGAAAGATATAAGGTTCATCCGACTTATGATATTATGACAACTTTGCTTCGTACTGGTCTTGATGATCAGAACGAGACAGTTAAAAAACAAGTTCGTGATTATTTTGCTCGTATTCAGAATAAAGAACCAGAAGGTTCACAGTTTGTAAAAGAGACTTCTCTTGATTTTTGTAAGAAACAGAAACTAAAAGAAGCAATGCTTAAATCAGTCAAGCTTCTTCAAAACTCTTCTTTTGATGAAATCTCAAAGACAATTAATGATGCCTTGAAACTTGGTTCTTCAACCGATTTTGGTTATGACTATCTTGTTGACTTTGAAAAGCGTTTCCAAATCAAATCAAGAAATCCCATTACTACTGGATGGGATGAAATAGATCAATTATCGAAGGGTGGACTTGGTTCTGGTGAATTGGGTGTAGTTATTGCTCCAACAGGTGCTGGAAAATCAATGGTTCTTGTTCATCTTGGAACAGAAGCATTAAAACTTGGCAAGACTGTAGTTCATTATACTCTGGAATTAGCAGATTCTGTTGTAGCTTCTCGTTACGATAGTTGCTTAACTGGTATTGAACTTCGTGATCTTTATTCTTTCAAAGAACAAATCTTTGAATCAGTACAGAATCTTGCGGGTAAACTTATTATCAAGGAATATCCAACAAAGTCTGCTTCTACAAATACTATTAAACTTCATCTTGAAAAGTTAAAAATGAGAGGAGTTAAGCCAGAAATGATCATCGTTGATTACGGTGATCTTTTAAAGCCTATTTCTAGTCAACGAGAGAAGAGACAAGAGTTGGAAACTATTTACGAAGAGTTACGAGGAATCGCACAAGAAAATAGCTGCCCTGTTTGGACTGCCTCACAAACTAATCGTTCTGGCCTAAACGCAGAAGTTATTACTATGGAATCTATCAGCGAAGCATTTAACAAATGTTTCGTATCAGATTTTATTTTCTCTGTTTCCAGAACTATTGAAGATAAAACTACAAATAGTGGAAGAATTTTCATAGCAAAAAATCGTAACGGGCCGGACGGATTAGTATTCCCAATCCATATGGACACTTCCAACGTTAAGATCAAAGTACTTCAATCTAACGGTGAAAGTGCTTCTGACCTGATGGTTAAGTCATCGAAAGAACAGGAAGATAATCTAAAAAAGAAATACTCAAAATACAAAAAGAAATCAAAAACGGAGACAATGCCAGATGTATAGTAAACAAGAAGTTTTAGAACAAACATTAAAATATTTCAATGGTGACGAACTTGCCACCAATGTCTTTATCACAAAATATGCTTTAAAAAATAAAAATGGTGAATTGCAAGAAAAAACACCTGATCAAATGCACAATCGTTTAGCTTCCGAATTTGCTCGTATTGAAGCAAAGTTTGGTGGAGAATCACAATTATCATTTAATACTATTTTAAATGATATTAAAGATTTCAAGTACATTGTTCCACAAGGTTCTCCAATGTTCGGTATTGGAAATAATTCTGTTGTTGCTTCTCTTTCAAACTGTGTAGTTGTAGCATCACCACAAGATAATGTTTCATCTATAGTAGATTCTGGTAAACATCTTGCTAATCTATTTAAACGTCGTTGTGGTGTAGGTCTTGATTTATCTAATTTACGACCAGATGGTACAACAGTGAATAACTCTGCTGGTACTACAACTGGTGCTTGGTCGTTTGCTGACTTTTATTCGTTTATTTGTCGTATGATTGGTCAAAATGGTCGTCGTGGTGCTCTTATGATTTCTATGGACGTAAGACATCCTGACATTGAAAAATTTGCTGTGATGAAACAAGATCTAACAAAGGTTACAGGTGCAAATGTCTCAATCCGTATTTCAGACGATTTTATGGAAGCTGTGGAACAAGATCAAGAATTTACTCTTAAATTTCCTGTTGATTCCCCTACTCCTACTTACACTAAAACTATTAGAGCCAGAGATTTATGGAAAAATATTGTTGATTCCGCCACAAAAACAGCGGAACCGGGACTTCTAATGTGGGGTAATATTGAGAAGTTTCTTCCAGCAGAATCATATAAAGACGTAGGATTTAAGACAATTACAACCAACCCTTGTGGAGAAATTCCTCTTTCTGCTTATGATTCTTGTCGTCTTATCTCTGTTAATTTAAAATCATTTGTTAAGAATCCATTCGAAGATAGTGCAATGTTTGATTATGAAGAATTTGGTCTTGCTGTTCACCGTGCTATGCGTCTATCTGATGATCTGGTGGAACTTGAACTTGAAAAGCTTGCTTTAATTCTTGAAAAAGCAGATATGCCAGATGAAAAAGAATTATGGCAAAAACTCTATGATGCTTGTAAGAATGGTCGTAGAACTGGACTTGGAACACATGGACTTGCGGACGCACTTGCTTGTTTGAAACTTCCATACGATTCAAAAGAAGCATTGGTTGTTATTGACCAAATCTATACAACTCTCAAAGAAAATGCTTATAATGAATCTTGTATTCTTGCAGAAGAACGTGGTGCATTTCCAGTATTTGATTGGGAAAAGGAAAAAAACAACGAATATATCAAATCTCTTCCTTTGTATCTCCGTGAATTGATTAGAACAAAAGGACGTAGAAATATTAGTATTCTAACTAATGCTCCTACCGGCTCTGTTTCTATTATGTCTCAAACCTCTTCTGGTTTGGAGCCAGTATTTAGAAACTTCTATATCCGTCGTCGTAAACTTTCACATAATGAACAGGATCAAGTAGCAGCATTTATTGATACTGTTGGAGATAAATGGGCAGAATACAAAGTATACCACCAGAATGTAAGTCAATACCTGTCTCGATTCAAGACGGATACTGTCCCTTCATTCTTTACAGAATCAGATAAAATTGATTGGAGAAAACGTGTAGAGATTCAGTCAATAATCCAAAAACATATTGATCACTCTATTTCTTCTACGATTAACCTTCCAAAAGGGACAAGTCCAGAGGTGGTATCTGAACTTTACCAACTTGGTTGGAAACTTGGTCTGAAAGGTATTACTGTTTATGTAGATGGTTCCCGTGATGGTGTCCTTATTACAGAAACCAAGAAAGAAGAATTCCCACAACATAATGCTCCAAAACGCCCAACAACACTTCAAACCGATATTCATAATCTTACAATTAAAGGCGAGAAATGGACGATTCTTGTTGGTCTAATGGATGGTAAACCTTACGAAGTTCTTGGAGGAGCAAATAAACTTATTGACCTTCCAAAGAACGCAAAGAAAGGACAACTTCTAAAAGTATCAACTGGTAAAAACCAAGCTCGTTACGATTTGGTGGTTGATGATTTGACTGTTAAAGATGTATCCAAGTGCTTTGATAATCCAAATTACTCATCCTTCACAAGATTACTTTCCCTTTCACTTCGTCATGGTGCTCCAATCAATTATGTTGTAGAACAAATGCAGAAAGAGCAAGATTCAGATATGTCTTCATTTGCACGTTGCGTTGCAAGAGTTCTAAAGCAATATGTACCAGATGGTACAAAAGCTACTGGACAAAAAACTTGTGAAGGTTGTGGAACAACAAATTTAATTTACCAAGATGGGTGCGTGAGTTGCGGGGATCTTTGTGGATGGAGTAAATGCTCTTAATTTGCTGACTATATCTTGACAAATCCTCCTGATTGGTTATATATACTTTATAACCAATCAGGAGGATGATATGGAAAAGTGTAATCATCTAGTACCAAGAGCAGAACAAAATAAAAAATGCTCTCCTTTCGAACCAAATAGTAAAGTCCATTATTGGATTTCTTCTGGTAGAAAAGAGGTCGTTTTTGATGATCTTATGTCTGTTGATTTCTGTTGCAAATATTGCAATAAAAGATTAACAACCTTTATGTCAGTAGATGAATATTATTTAAACAAAAGATTTTTAGAGGATTAAAAATGTATTTTTTATCGCCACGAAATAGATACTTGCTTGTTGAGAACAAACAGGATACACTACCTGTACAAGAAAGATCGTTTGTTCTTCCAACCAATTATCGTGAAAAAGACGAGCCTTACAAAGTTATGCGAGTTATTGAGGATTCAAATTCCAAATATGAACCAGAATCTCTTATTTTAGTTCCTACAAATGTACTGGAGGAAATAGAGATTAATAATGAAAAGTTCTATTTAGTAACAGACAATTACATTATAGCAGTTGTAACCGAACAAATGGAGGGTTAAAAAGTGAACCTAAATGAGTTAAAGAAAGTTGTGCGTGGGGTAATTAAAGAATCTTCTCTTTCGAGAATATATCAGCATGTTGAGGAACATGATTGCGCTGTTATTACAGCATTTAGAAAGAATCCTTCTGAACATGGCAGTTGTGTACATGAAGAACCTTCAATTCATCAAAATCAAAATTTAAAACCTATTAATATTAATAAACTTAATAATCGTGATCTAAAAGCAACACTTCTTAAACTTGGTTATGGAGTTACTGCTGTTGATGGAACTTTCGTAGAAAATTTTAATACGCCAAAAGCAGTTGAGGTAAAAGAAGATTCATTACTTGTTGTAAATCTTGCTGATGATCCTTCCTTTTACGATCAAATCAAGAATCTTGGCAAGAAATATTGTCAAGATTCAGTTTTGATTGTGCCACAAGGCGGAAAAGATGTTAAGTTGTATGGTACAAACAATTCACAATTCCCTGGCCTTGAACAAGAAGTTTCTATCGGAAACTTTGTATATGGTAAAAGTGCCGAAATTATGACAAAAGTTAATAATCGTCCTATTAGCACTAATGAAGGACTTCAAAGTTATGAGAAGCTTTCAAGATTAGAAAAAATGGCAGTTTCAGCAATTGCACAAAAAGTTCTTAAATAATGAGTTTTGAGGAAAAACTTAAAATAACAGAACAAATATCGCAACTACATCAATCTATTGAAAATAGAAAAAGACTTCTAAAAGAGTCTAATAGAACAGAAAAATCTATTCTTCATCACAAAAATATGATTGAACATGAACAGAAGATAATTAAAGTGTTAAACAATAAACTTTCAAAAATGGAGAAATAATGTCAGACGAAATGAGCAAAGAAGATTATATTGTAAATTACATCAAGTCTATTGCTACTCTTGAAGAAGCTATGCTTCCTTTTAAAGAACAGCGTAAAGATCTTCGTAAATCTTACGTTGATAATGGCTGGCTTGATAAAGATGATGTTAAGCTCGCCCTTCGTGCTTATCGTCTTATGAAACAAGATGTTGACTTTGACGAACTCCGTCAGGCTTATCGCACAATTAAACAACAAAAAAATATTATTGGTATTCTATCCGACGATGAGGAAAACGAGTAAAATGGGTCCGATAATAGATCCAATTGAACAAGGCACATCAATACAAGAAGAAGCTGATATGGTTTTGGAACAACAACTATCCGAAACATCTCAAATTACTTTGAATAGTCATGAAATCGTGTCAACACAACCAATTATACAAGAAAGACAATATCCAAGTCTTTATGATTCTTACGGAACAAGCTTCATAGCAATCGTACTGGCAATTGGTATTATTACCAGTGTTGTTGGCATTGTAACTTATATTTATCGCAAAGCTAAAACGGATCATGCAGCATTAACACAGTTCGTTACAACTATGTTTGCTCTCATAGCCGGTGTATTTATTGCTGATAAGATTATTGCTGGTCCTTCGACTGAACTTCTAAACGAGCAAGAAGCATTAAAAGTATTAGAATTTATTCAACAAACTTGTTTGATGGTTTTTGCTTATTATTTCGGTACGAAAGCCCAGCCACCAAAAGAAGAACCCCCAAATGTGCAATAATGGAGCATCAATGTCATTGATAAACACAAACAAAGTTGAATTAATAGGTTATTACGGATCAGATATGACACATGCACTTTCGGCTTGGACCAGCACCAGTCGAGATTTGGATGAAGAAAAAAAACAAAGAGTAGGAAAACTTTTGACTATGCTTGCCAAAGAAGGTCATCATACCCCGTTCGAAAAATCATCACTCCACTTTCTTGTAACATCAGATGTCGCTTCCCACATTCATCTTTTGAAACATCGCATTGGTGTTAATATTAATGCTGAATCAGCGAGATATAAAGAGTTTACTATAGATAAATTTTATATTCCTGGAGATTGGCCTGAAACCCAAAAAACTCAACTTGAAACCCACATTAAAAATTCCTTCATTCACTATCATGAATGTATTAAAGAACTTGAAGCCAAAGGTATTTCTCGTAAAAGAGCAAAAGAATCAGCAAGATTTTATCTTCCATATGGTATTCAAATAACTTGCGACATTATGTTTAACTGGCGGTCCTTTGCACACTTCCAGAAGCTTCGTAATGAACAACATGCACAGGTTGAGATACAAGACATAGCTAAACAAATGCTTTCGCTTGTAGAGCAAACTGGTGCGTTTACAGAGACTATTCATGCTATGCGTATAGCTGGTTTGCTTCCTAATCGAGAGCAATGAGAAGCATAGTTCATAACTATGATAAAGCGGTATTTGGTTCTAATATGCACGCAATGATGTATGCATATGCGAACCAACTGCCGCTTTTTTATTCTTCTTTACAGGGAAAACCAAGATCATTTGAATTTTTTGATCCACAATATTCTTTTTCAAATCTTTTAAAAAATGATGTATTGTGTAACAACGAAATCAAAACATATGGAATAAAAAAGATAAATTTATGGCATAGTTTAGCTCTTATACATTCTATGGAAGGCTTGATGCCTTTGGGAAATAATGCTACATCTGCAAGATTAGATGATGAAGGTTTGTTAAAAATAATAACTTTAAATTCACGAACTCTTATTTTAAAAATAAATCATCTTTATTTATTTGAAGAAAATGTCGAAGGACTCCCAGAAACAACAAAGATAAATAACGAAGGAATAATCTATGATTATTTCCAATTTAATTCGTTAAATGAACACAAAACAATGTTTATTAATACTGATGAACCGTTTGTAAATCAAATTTATATTAATAAGAAAAACGGTGTTGTTGTTACGAAAGTTGATGAGTTAGAAGCAGAAGTTCCAGATTATGCGATTAAGTTTAGAGTATTAGAACTTGCTAAACAATATAATATTAAAGGTCGTCAAAACGGTATATATCATTATAAAAAAGAACTAAAAATACCTAGATTTTTAAAGCTTGATTTGAGATTCAATAAAAGAGAAATAATCAAGACAAAATTAAATGAATACAAAAACCAAAATAACTTGACTTTTATGCAACCGACAGATATGATAGAACATCAATTAATACAAGAAATACAACCAAACAGACTATGGAACCTATTGAGATCTCCCCACAGCAAGAAAAAAACAATTTTTTCAATGTAGCTGGCATTATACCCATTGCTGGCTACCAGAATGAATATGGCACCATCTGGCCCGATTATTTGAATCCTATTGGGGTTGATTATTATCCTTTCCATAAATCCGTTATGGAGTGTGCTTTCGCTGGATGTGATACAATTTGGATTGTTGGAAATTATGATTATATAGGAATAGTAAAAAAGTTTCTTGGTGATCATGTAATAGATCCAGCAATGTATGAATGTTGGTATATTAATAGAAGCGGAAAAAAAACTTATAAAAGAAAGATTATTCCAATAATGTACATTGGAATGGATCTTAAATATCTTAAAAACTGTACCGTTCCATTTAGTCTTTTATATGGTGCTTATATGGTAAAGCGTGTATCTAATAGAATATCTAAATGGACAAAACCTAATAAGTATTTTGGTTCGTTTATGAATCAACAATATAACATCAATAGTCTTTACAACTTACGAAAGAAAATAAAATCAGATAATCCATTTTTTGTTTCTCACAACGATAAAATTGTATTAGATGGACAAGCTTCTGCTTTTACTTTTGATAATGAAGATTTATACAATATCTTGAAATGGTCAAAAATAAAAAATAATTCTTCCTTTAGTGATGTGTTCTCTAAAATCGATGTTGAAAATAGTTATGTATGGAAACCAGATTACTGTTTTGATACTAAAACTTGGGAAGGTTTTAGAGAATATATGGGTTCTCCATTAACATCAAAACACAAACTTATTCCTTCACTTTTTACAGATGTTGTTCGTTTCAACAAACTTTATAGAGATAAATAAAAATGGGCATGTTTGATGATATTGAAGTACCACATAATATAAAAAACGGACCTCCTGCGGGAAATTATCAAACAAAAGATCTTTCTAACGAACTTGCAATCTATGTGTTGCAAAATGGTCGGTTGTATGTTAAACTAATGAAGTATGAAGTTGTCTCGGAGGAGGAAAGGAAGCATCCTTTTTTTGGACCATTTCGTTCTAAATTTCTTGGTATGCAAGATACAAATTATCATGGCTACATTGAAATGTATAATCGGAATGAGACTTGGAAACTAAAATTTACTGATGGAGAACTTATGAAATCTAAAATTATTGAGTTTCATGCTGACGATCCTGATACAACAGAACCCAATAACGATGGGAAAGATTCAAATGGAGAAACCTCGTATTGGCAAGGCGAACAGCAATATTGTGAATATAATATAGAAGATTGCGAATGATAAAAAACAATCAATGAATCAAAAAACTATAGATTTAACTACAACAACTGGAAACATATTAATGAATAACACAACTGCCATTCCGTTTGTAAACTTGCACAGTCACACTGGTCCCGGTTCTATTTTTGATGCCTTGGGATTCCCAGCCGAACATATGAATTTTTGCTATGAAAATGGTGGTGATGCAATGGCTATTACTGACCACGGTAATATGAATTCATTGGCTTACCAAGTTCTTCACTCAAAGAAAATGCAAAATGAAGGTAAGAACTTTAAGCCTATTTTCGGCATTGAAGCTTATTTTATTCCTTCACTACAAGAGTGGAAATCAGAATACACAAAGCAACAATCACAAAAAAAGAATAAAGATGATGAATCTGTAACTGCAACAAATGTCGAGGATGAAGAGGCTTCGAAGAAAGAAATTAAGTCTCTTTTAAATCGCCGTAGACATCTTGTATTGCTTGCACAAAATCAAAAAGGTCTAAATAATCTTTTTAAGCTTATTTCCGAAAGTTATAAGACCGAAAATTTCTATCGTTTTCCTCGTATGGATTACGATCTTCTGCAAAAGTATAATGAAGGCATTATTGCAAGTTCGGCTTGTCTTGGTGGAATTTATGCAGGTTGTTATTGGGAAAACAAAGATAAGGGTGAAGAAGCAATTCTTGATTCTTTCCGTACTACAACCAAAAAAATGATGTCTATTTTCGGAGATCGCTGGTATGGCGAACTTCAATGGAATAACATCAAAGAACAGCACGAATTAAACAAGTATATTCTTCAAATGAAGGAAGAATTTGGTATTGGTGTTGTTTCTACTGCCGACTCTCACTATCCCAATCCAAATGCTTGGAAAGATCGTGAACTTTATAAGCGTCTTGGTTGGATGGGCAAAGGAAAACCAGATTGGGCAGAAGGACAAAGTGAACTTCCTGCTGGTGTAGACGAAATTGGATATGAACTATATCCAAAGAACGGACAACAAATGTGGGAATCCTATATCAAATATTCAGAATCTTGTGGATATTCCTACGATGATAAGATCGTTCTGGAAAGTCTATCTAACACTTACAAAATTGCTCACGAACGTATTGACGCATTTTTACCAGATACTACTGTTCGCTTGCCCGATTTCGTTGTTCCTGCGGAATCAACTGCTGGCGACACACTTTCACAATATGCATTTGAAGGTCTACGCTTGCTCAATCTGCACGAAAATAAAACTTATGTAAATAGAATCCAGCAAGAACTTACCATTATTGAAGAACGTGGATTTAGTAAATATTTTCTTACAATGAAAGCAATCTCTGATCGTGCTCAACAAATTCAACTTGTAGGTCCAGGCAGAGGTTCTGCTGCTGGCTCGCTTGTATCTTATGTTCTTGGTATTACACAAGTAGATCCAATTAAGCATTCACTTTTGTTTGAACGCTTTATGACCAAAAATCAAGAAGGTTTCCCCGATATTGATTATGACGTTTCTGATCCAATGATTTTGAAAGATATTCTTATTAAAGAATGGGGAGATACTGCCGTGGTTCCTATTTCAAACTGGAATACTCTTCAACTTAAATCTCTGGTAAAAGATATTAGTAAGTTTTACAATATCTCTTTCAAAGAAGTAAATGAAGTCACTGGTAAAATGATGATTGAAGCAACCCCGGCTGCTAAAAAAGCACATGATATTAAAGCAGGTGTATATGTTCCTACATTTGAAGAAGTAAAACAATATTCTCCAACTCTTCAAGGGTTCTTGAAGAAATATCCACATATCGCAAATCACATCGATATGCTTTATGGACAGGTAAGAAGTGCAAGCCGTCATGCTGGTGGGGTAGTAGTAGGTGAAAATCTTGACGTTCATATGCCACTAATCAATTCTGATGGTGTTCGTCAAACTCCTTGGGCAGAAGGTCAAAACGTTCGTCATTTGGAACCAATGGGTTTTATCAAATTCGATATTCTTGGTATTGCTTCTTTGAGAATGATTGAAAGTGCAATTCGACATATCCTGAAACGTCATTTTGGAATAAAAGAACCAACATTCGAAGATGTAAAGAAGTTTTACAATGACAAACTACATCCAGAAAGAATGGATCTGAACGACAAGAAAGTATACAAAAATGTATTCCAGGAAGGAAACTTTGCTGGTATTTTCCAGTTTACAGAACGTGGAGCACAGGAGCTTTGTAAGAAAGCAAAACCAAACAATATTATCGATCTTTCAGCCATTACCTCGATTTATCGTCCTGGCCCCCTTTCGGCTAATGTCGATAAAGATTATATCGTTGCGAAAGAAGCACAAGAATCTATTAAGTACATTCATCCTATTGCTAAACAAATCACACAAGATACTTACGGATTTCTTATTTTCCAAGAACAGATTGCACTTCTGGCACACAAACTTGGAAAAGATATTGATCTTGAAGAAGGAAATAAACTTCGTAAACTTCTAACAAAGAAAGGAACTGGCAAAGGCTTTGAAGAAAAAGATAAGATTCATCACAAGTTTATTGAAGGTTGTGTTGAGAAAGGTATTAAAAGTAGAGATGCACAACAACTTTGGGAAACCTTTGAGTATTTCTCTGGTTATGGCTTCAATAAGTCACATGCAGTTTGTTATTCGGTTCTATCTTATCAATGTGCTTGGCTTTTCACCTATTATCGTTCCGAATGGATG
>Ga0181358_1000582_pt1 | contig 16309 bp, 25 predicted proteins | sample Fa13VDMM110SD_FD_130096 | JGI IMG/M metagenome (GOLD analysis project Ga0181358, IMG submission 130096) | Freshwater viral communities from Lake Michigan, USA - Fa13.VD.MM110.S.D | ecosystem: Environmental > Aquatic > Freshwater > Lake | place: USA: Michigan | collected 2013-09-24 | reverse complement strand
ACAAAAGTTACTGAAACACCATTAGTTGATAAAATTGAATTGCTTGCAAGTCCACCAATATTAGAACCATTTCTTCCAATAGTTACATTATTAGTTGCAAAAGTATTTGCATAATCTGCTATACCTACCACGGCCCCCGCTGCGGGAGTCGCTGGAAGTGTTACTGTAAAAGCTGATGAAGTTGTATTACAAAAATATCCAACTCCTGTTACTGCTGTAAAACCGGTTGTCTTAGCTGTTGTATCCCAAGATACTGCTCCTGTAGGACCAAATCCTGCAGCTGTACCTGAATTAGAAATTGTCGCGCCCGCGGGAATAGTAATTGTATCTCCAGAGGCACCTAATGTTACTGTATTACCTGATTGTGGTTCAATTGCATTGACTTCTAGTTTACTCATTAAACTATTACCAAGGTTCCCGTTACAACATATGTATTAACTATAGTTACAGGACCTGCAAGAACTGCAGATTCAATAACCATATTTTTATTTTGTAAAACTTGGGCGTGAGTATAGATATCCTGTGATCCCGGTTTGTTACCGATATAAGTTGTAGTATATAAACTATCCATATTTTTACCTATGCACTAATTGAATCTACCACGCTTACATAAACATCAGCAGAAGTTGCAGTATCTGATTGTACTTTAAGTATATCAGTATTCTGCATTACAAATTTAGCACCCCCTGTTACAAGTTCAACGGAACTTGATGATGGAATACTTAAACTTTTTGCAATGTATCTGTTAGTAGGTCCTGTTATAGTAACAAATACATCTATTGTAATTGTTCCAGCTGTTGTGTTTGTAACTCTAATTCCAATAACTGCGTCCTTTGAATCCGCTGTAAATATATTAGTAGCACTAGTAGTTGCTTGTGCGGTATATCTTACAAAATCTTGTGCCATATTTTTATCCTTATATTATAATGCGATCGCCATTGCCACCGCAAATCCGTTACTTGCTGCACCCACCGGTACTCCAGATGCATCTAAATAAACTGATTTACTTGCTGGAATAGTACAAAACACATCTTTAGTTCCACCTGTAAAAGTTACTATTGCATCTGAATTAGAACTAGAAAGAATTGTAGTTCTAGTTAAGTTAGCACTTGTCGCATCTAATGTTCCAAGTCCAACTTCAAATTCATTTGTGCCTTGATTAAAGATACAATAATAAGTTGTATTATTATTTCCTATTCCTGTTGCAAAAGATTCAAAACCAGTTGCTGCTGCACCAAGTGCAAATGCACCGGTACCAGTTGTAGTACTAGTTACTTTAACTCGATCATTTAAAACCAAAGCCATTTAATTTTTCCTTTTCTTAACTCATACTAATAATAGCATTAGCAGGTGTTGTAGGATCAGGAAACACAATAGTGAAATCACCATTGGTTGCTGTCTTGTTACCACCAAAATCTAAAACTACCACTAATCTATTTGCCACTGATTGAACTGTATCACTATTATATATTGCCGCGTATGCTGCAGTAAAAGTTGCAGTTGTCCATGTTACGTTAGCAAAATCCACAGAAGCAACCGCAGTTGAACTTGCAACTGTTTGAGATGCTAAAATTTTTGCAACATAGTTAGTTCCTACAGTGCTAACTTCACTTGTAGCACTATAAACTGTACTTGCTGTTGTGTATGGATCAGCGGTATATAAAGATACTTTAAAAACGTTTCCTCCCGAAGCAAAATTATGTTGCCCTGAAAATAGAGCACCTCTAAAACTGAATGGTATCGTATTCGCCATATTTTTTTATCTCCTTATTTATTTTGTGATGGGTTTTCAGATTTGAGAACAGTCCGAATAACTCCATCTGCATATTCGTCTCTGCGTCTGCGACCTTGTTGTTCAATCGCGTACGATAATAAAGCTTTTTCATAAGCTTGTGAATAGTATTGTAACATATCTGCAGGACCTTTCAAGTACCCATATGCATTTACTAAACAAGCATATAAAAGCAAATCTTGGTATTTATTAGATAAATAAGTACCATTAGTCGCTGCTGGAGCTGCTGCAGGTTCTGTAGTATTTGTTATACTAACTGGCTCTTTATTATAAGCTAAAGTAATAGCATAAGTTTTATCAGGAGTAGGGGCTAATACCCAATATTCTTCATCCCAATTTGCATAGTATCTAGGGATATCCACTGAACTAGTTGCTGGAGTAGTATAATATTCAGTTATAAAAGAAGTATCTCTTTGTTCTAAATTAAATTGATTTCCATCTGAATCAGTTAATATAGCAAAACGAATGAATCTCATATCTGTTGGAATTGTTACAAATCTATTTCCTATAATAGTAGTAGAGGTTGCATAAAATCTTTCTTGATCTGAATCTACTTCTCTAAAAATTTTATTTTCTGCATTTTTAATAATTGGATTTAAAATAGCAGTTGTAAATACATTGCTACCTACTTCTGTATAATTTCTAATATCTGTTTCTAAATTTGCTAAAGTATATGCCATATTATAAACCTTGTAATGTTACAGGCCCTGCTGAAACACCATTGCCTCCGCCTGAAATATTTCCACTTGTAGCATTACTTGTACTAGTAATAAAGAAATAATTTTCAGGATCCGTTAAGGTTCCTGCTGCTACTACAACAGAACCATTTGATTGTTTTTGTCCTATTGTAATTGTAAATCCATTTGAATTATTTAAATCACTTACATTATCAAAAGTTGAAATGTTTAAATATTGTTGTAAATTAAATGCAGTAGGTCCACCCGATCCTGCTGTAATTACTTGAACAGGTCCTCTAAATCTTACTATATCACCCGTAGATCTTTTATGATCTAATGAATAAATATTTACAAAAGTTGTTCCGGAAGAAATTACAGTAGTAAAAGGATTTTCATTTAATAAAATTAATACAGGAGTAGAAGCTTTTTGTGGTCTTGGATTATATAAAGCTTGTGGGTCACTTCCTACTGGTTTAGGATCAAGTTGTGGTTGTTTTGCTTCATACTCTGAAAAATGAACTAAAGCTCCATTCCATTCTCTAACCATTTCTTTATATGGAAATCTCATTCCAGATCTATCTGAAATTGCGTAAGCTTTTTTACCTGATGCATAACCTCCGCCAGCCATTATACTCCATCTCCATAAAATGTTTGTGGTGAAATAAAAGTAGATGCACCTTCATTATCTGCATCTAAAGCTCTTAACATTTCACTTTCATATCTTCGTTCTAATTCTTGACTTAAATCTGGAGAAACTTTTAAACTTAAATAATAAGATAGTCCTGAAATCATGCATGGATAAAATCTATTAACAACATCTGAAGTAAAATTATAAGCTCCAACATCTTGAATTTTTGCTATGTAATAAAAACAAAATTGAAAATTAGCAGGTGTTGATGTACTAGAAACACTTGAACTTGGTGTTGCATATAAAAAAATACTTGGATTTAATTTTCTTTCTACATAATATTGTGAAGGTGTACCTTGTGTTAATTTATTTGGTGTTTGTGAATATTGTGATCTATCAATTTTAGTTAAAGCAATATCTTGTGGCGCAGCAGTGTCAGTATTATCTCTGTAATAAGCTTCTAATACTGTATCTATATCAATTGGAAAATTATCTGAATCAGCTGCATAATTATATTCTGCTTGACCTAATACTAAAGGAACTTTAGCAAGTTTTACTTTCCATAAATGAATTCCTCTATTGGCCCATTCTTGAAACATTATATTTAAAGATCTTCTTGCAGATCTTAAATGATAACCAGTTCGCACTCCTCGAAGATTAGTTCTATCATAAGCTTCATCAATAATTTCATCAAATTGTGGATTGTATTCTGTAGTTCCTGAAGTTGGTGCAATGGTTTGAGTTGTATTTCCCATGCCCGCGTGCACGGTACAGTAATAAAATAATACCGGAGCGCCTACTATTCTTACCGGAGCGACGACAATAGTTGTATTAGCTCCAGAAGTTCCGGGAGTACCTGTTGAAGTTACACCTGTAGTATAAGCTACACCACTTTGATGTGTTCCATCTTTAGTTGATGAAAATCTAAGAGGATGACCTGAATTAGAAGCATTACTTTGATTAAAAACATAAGTATTACCTTCTTGTAGGTAAAGTATTGGTGCAACTTCGCCGTTAATATAATATTTATTAGCGTTGGCACTGTACCAGTTAGTACCAGTTGCAACAGTTACTGTATAAGTAATGGTTGCCATAAAATATTAATTTCCCGCTGTTAAACCTGTCGCAGAATACTTGTCTGTTAATAATGTGTAAGCAGCTATATTAGTTTTTGTTTTACAAAAGATTCCTTGTGGAAAAACAATTCCATCTTCTGGAAAAGAAAAGTTAACTACATCTCCACTTGGAAGATCACCAATAAATAAAGTAGTTCCTGAATTAGAGGTTGTAGTTAATTCTAAAACTCCTGCTCCAACACCATCCGATGCAATAATAATACCTCTTAATCTAACTGGAGGTGCTACAATTGCTGTTGCTCCTGCAGCAGCTGTTGATCTAGTTGCTTGTATATCGCCTTTGTAAGCCATTTTTATCTCCTTATATTTAAGGAGCCCTTTCGAGCTCCTTAAAAATTAATTAATTATGCCGCGAAAACAAAAGTGCCTGTAACACCTGTGCTTGCTGGATTCATTTTGAAATCAAAATTTATTGTCCATGTACCATCTTGTGTGCATGAAAAGAAAATTTTTGATCCAATACTAAATAAATTTGTAACAGCATTTGCTGGTGTATATACAATTTGAGTTTCACCTGCAGTGGATGTATCAAAAGATACAGCGCTGCTTGTTCTACTTTCAACTATTGATCCTGTTGCGAATGCATCATTGCCTGCGCAATCAAAAGTAAGTGTATTTGTTCCACCAGTTGTATCAACTGATTGAGCGTGAACCACTACTGATCCTGCTGTAGCTGCTGGTAATGTTACCACTTGAGCCGCAGCACCAGTAAAATTATTTACTGTGATTGTATTAACAGCATAAGTTAAAGTTGCTGATGTTGCTACTGTTGATACAGTTAAACCCGTGTATCCAGGTGTTATTGATCCAAGAAATCCAACTCCGTTTTGTGAAAGGACTGGTCCTGAAAATGTTGATTGTGCCATAGTTTATATTCTCCTAGTTAATCCAATCTAGTCTCTAGGCCGTCGACTATACGCGTCTAGATCAGAAAGTTAATGTATAGTAATTAAAATATAGCTTAGTTTTTGATAAAGCGCAAGATATCCTTGCATGAATTTGATAATTCGAATGTAGCTTTTTACTAAGTAGCTACTGAAACTTCTGGAGCAATATTTTGAATAAAAAACTCTCTGTTTGCTATCCTAGTTTCTTCTGATTTGATCTCAAATATAACATCTTTAATTTTACTGTCTATTTGGACCATATCTAGAGTATACTTGCCATTGTCAAGATACTCCTGCTCCCATTTTAGCTCCAAGATCCTCTTCTTTTTGTATAGGTCTTGTATCATCTATAACCTCCTCAAAAGTTATACGTTTAACTCGACTGGTGTGAGACCTGCCGAGATTTTCCCATTTTATACTTTTTTCTCCTATTTTGTCAAGTATAGAATTTTCAACAGATTCTGGATTATCTTCAGCTAATATATTGAATTTAGTATGATGACCATAGGCCCAAATATGTATGAGAAAATTTTTCATGATAGAATTTTAATCTAACACAAAAAAAAAGGGAGGTCAATGAAGACCTCCCTTTTATAAATAATCTTAACGATTATGTCGCTATTATACGTTTCCTGAACCGAAAATTCCTCTTGGGTCAGAGAATCCAAATACATAACGTTCTCTAGCTTTGTATCTTACATTGCCAGTATCAAAATCACCTTCCATTGAAGTTTTGATTGGTGATCTTACGAAATGTTTTAGACCATTTGGTACATCTGTCTTAATCATCCATCTAGATGCATTAGTTAAGAAGTGGTTAATAGTATATCCTTGCGGTACCATTCCCATATTTTTAACTGCATTGATGTCATTATCAGCTGTACCTACTCTACCTGGAGTATTCATCAGTCTGTCAGCTACGAATTGAAGAGCAGGAGGAATAATTAATTTCATTCCTTTTGCTGCAATCAATAAACCTCTTTCATCAGTCATCGCTGCGATATTAATCAAAGCTTGTTCTAATGAAGTCTCATTTAATTGAGAAGCGGTTGTCAATCTATTGCTGAAAGTTCCAGCAAGAGTTGGATGCGATACTGAAAATAACGCAACTCCATCTCCACCAACATAAGATGCTGAGTAGCCATTGTTAACTACTGCTGCAGCTTTTACTTGTTTAGTATTTGCCATAGATCTTGCTAAAGCTTTTGTATATCTAGACGCGAGTCTGTCATACAAATTATCTTCAATAGCTTCTTCTGTGATTGCAAACGCTAGTGCGATTGTTTCGTTAGTGTAACGTGCTGTGAACGTTTCTTGTGCATCGTCAAAAGTAACACCTTGACCTTCAGGTTTTACTGCTGCGTTTGCGAAACCAGATAACATTACTTCTTCTTCAAAAGCTCTGTCAGATGTTTCTGTATCAAAAAGTTCAGCATGCTCGTTAGCATATTGTTTGTACTCAAGTCCGAATAGTGCATTCAAACCTGGTTCTAGTTCTTTGACTAGTTGTGCTCGTGATATTGCCATGTTTTTTTATCTCCTATTCGTTGTTAGTATAGGCTAGCAGTTTTAGTCATTGCAACTATTACGTTACAACCTGCTGCTAATCCATCTTGGTTTTCTGGGTCACCAGCTATTCTAATAATTCTCCACATAGAAGCTGCAGCAACTGTGCCGCCGATATCTAGTGTAGTAATTGATTGACCATCTACGTTAGATGTAGCTGTATAGTTATTCACATTGTATCCTGCAAAAGAGTTTTGAACAGCTTGTACTGCCGCTGCGCTTGCTCCTAATGCCGCATCTGCTTTAATTACAAATTCTTGATTAGAACCTGTGATTACAAAAGCGTCAATGTCATTTGAACCAGTGTTATAGTTTGTTGATGTTGCTTGTGATGCGACTACATTGTTGGAGAAAGTTGGTTTTCCATTAGAGTCAATAAAAAATGCTCCATTGAAAACACCGACTAACGGTCCAGTACCTGTTCCACCAGTAGTTACAGCAGCATAAGCGCTACCACCTGTATTACCATCATCCATTGTAGTAAATGCAGCATCTTGTATAAAACCATTATTACCATTCGTATTTTGAATGTTAACAGGATCTCCTTTATTAGTTGCTACACCAGGCGCTGTTTGGATTTTAAATTCAGATTGTCCTGACTTTGCTGGAGAATTTCCAACAGTCATGACAGCTCTTAAACCAAATCCAGTTGTACTTGCATTTGCCATAGTTTTTTCCTTTGTTAATGACCTGTCCTTACGGACCTCCGGTCAAAGTTTTAATTTAATTCGTTGGACTTAGAAATTACTAAATAATTAGCTTTTCTTTGTACCACCGAAGGTTACACGAGTTTGCCTTTCACTATTGATAGGCATACTTGGGTGCTGTTCCTTCATGAGATCGTTATTAATTGCTTCCTCTTGTCCTTTAGTTTGCTTATCGTAATAAGCTTCTATTTGAAGCGCGATCTCTTCTGGTATCCTAGCCAGCAATAGGCCTCCTACTCCGATGACTCCTGCGTATCTGCCTTCTGTCTCAACTGGATAATTTGAATCTGGATATTGATCAGCTCTAACTAATTCATATCCCGATCTTAATGCAGCAGCTATGTTTTTGGTATCTTGATAACCCATAGTTTCTGCTCTTATCCACTGGTGACGATAACCGTCTGGCGCAGGTGGTGCATCTAGTGATGAGGGTGGAGTCCAAGTTTTTTTAGCTTCCGCTGTAGTTCTTGTTTGACTCGCACGTGAAGTTTTTATTTCGTTGTTTTCCATATGCCTTATACTCCTTCCGTGATGTTTAATTGTTTCGCATATTCTTCTAGTGGCACGCCTAATCTTTTAGCAATTGCTACCTGTGATGGCGAGAGTTTCACAGTTTTCTTGCGTCCTGTTGGGGCTGAACGTTTGGCCGAAGCTACATTCTGAGCAGGTTTTGCTCTTTCTGTAGTATTACCTTCCATCTTATCAAATTTATGGGGGAATTCAAGTCTTATTCTTTTATCAATTTCCGCATAGTATTCGTCAGATTGAGGGTCATATCCTTCTTGTTCTACAAGCTTTTTATGTATATCAAAAGAGGTATAAGTCATAGCGGTATCACTACCAAACCATGAATTTTTGTTTGCCCATAGCTCTGCTTTTGTATCTGTAGGTATATCTCTAGGTATATTATAACCTTGTTGATAATTATTTACTACCTCAGTTCTTTGAGGATTAATTCTAACTTGTTTTTGAGCAGTTTCTTCTAATTGATGTTTAAGAACACCTAAACGAGCTGCGTCAGAAGTTAAAAAAGCAATTTGTTCTTGAGCGGATACTTGTGCATCTACATCTCCAGATTCAATAGCATTTTTAAGTGATTTTCTTGCCGCATCCATATTGGTGACAACTCTTTTTTCAAATTCAGAAACATAAGATTTATCTAAAGTAGAAAATCTTTTTTCCATTTCTTCTTTTTCTCTTTTAGCCGAAAGAGCAAAAGCAACTGCTTCTTCTTTTTGTCTTTCCGCTTCTCTCATCTTACGAGTTAATTTAGAAATACGTTTTTGAACTCCTTCACTATATTCAGCTAATTCGTCTTTATCTTCTTTCTTAGCTTCAATAGGTTTTTCTTTACTTTCCTCTTCTACCTCTATTTTTTCCTCAGCAACAACCTCTTGTTTTTCTGGGTTGCCTTTATCATCTAAATGAATTTCGGCGCCTTGTTCTTCGCCTACATCAACTAGATCATTTTTTATATTTTCTTTTTCTGGCATAGTTTCTCCTATGTTAAATTAAATGAAGAATAGATTCAGGATCTTTTATAGTTCCTAAAACTTCATCATCGTTAAGTAGTCTCACTTCTCCACCTTCTATTGGTAATCTAGAGCCCGCGTAGCGCGCGAAGATCACCCAATCTCCTAATTTACACCAAGGTTTGTCAAATTTTTTATTATCCTTGTATGCTAAATCTCCCATCTTTAAAACATAACCACAAGTAGTTGCAATTCTTGCTTTATCTAAAGATTCTTGAGAGAATAAAATTCCACCTTTAGTTTTTTCTCTTGGGGTAAATGGTAAAACTAAAATTCTATATCCAGATGGTTCTGGTAATTGATTCACCTCATGAGTGTCTTCCAGATTTTCTGGAGTCAATGGTGGTTTAGTATTAATTGATTTTAATTTTTCTTCTGAATTATTTTCTTCAATTCCAAAATTAATTTTTGGTATTTCCTCTTCCGGTGCTGAGGTCGATAACGTTTCCTTGCTCATCTTTTTGCTCCTTTGGTTTTAGCAGGTTAGAGATTTCCTGTAATATTAATTGATATGCCTGTGCTTGGCCAAGTAAATACCTATATTTCTCATAATTGTCAATCCCTCCAGATATCATAACATCACCTATTTGTTGAAGGGTTTGTTGTATTCTTTTTTGTAATTTATGAATAATAATTAGTTCGTCCATTGTGCCTTTCTAGCAGTTCCATTTGCGCAGGGATTTGTTAATTCTGCTATTCGGATCCCTGGCCGTTTTTGCAGATGTTAGCCGTTTTTTCATTCCGGTCATTCTAGCGCAAAATGACTTGCGTCTATTTGCTGCCTTAGAACCTTTTTTTAATTTAGACGGTTTAGTAGTAACCGCCATTGATAATTTAGATCCGGGGTTCGCGGCTCTATAAGATGCTATCCCTTTTCTATTTAATCCGCCTTTAGGATCTTTACCTTCTTTACGTTGCCATGCTGGAGTTCTACCACCAGATGCCATCATAACTCTACCTTGACCTCTTAATGCAATATCAGCCATTATTTTTTCTTTTTTTTCTTACCTGCAGCTACACAATTTGGAACTAATCGATTACCTTTTTTCTTGAATCCTTTTTGTTCATATCCTCTCCAACATGTTCCTCTTGGCATTAAATCATTCCTTTATAATACTTTGTATAGGATGGATTATTTAATTTTACACCATCATAAACTGAATTTATTGCAGGTCCTATGTATCCACCTTCTGCAGCTTTTTTTCTTTTTAAAATTGTTGCAACATTAGATGGTTTAGGTCCTGTATTTCCTGCTTGTTGTTTTCTTTTAACAGCAGATGCTCTTTGACCTTTACTCATAGCTCTAGCTTTTGCAATAGGTACACACTTTGGATAATTTTTTCTTGTCTCTCCACCACTTCTTCCACATTTAGGATAAGATCCATCGGATTTTTTATTTGCTATATCAACCCATTTATCTTGGACCCACTTACGTAAACCCATATTAATATTTTTTTGTAACTTTTCTTCTGTCTTCCATTACATCGCCACAACCTTTAGCAATGCCGCCTTGTTTGTAATTAGATACTTTTTTTCTTTGTTGAGAAATACTTCCACCATCTTTTTTCTTTTTTCTTCCACCTGGAACTATTTTACCAGAACAAACTCCGCTCGCATACATGTTCGCGTACGCGCTCGGGTACACGGCAAATTTTGCTTTTGCAGCAGCTTTTCCTTTTGGACAAAGTTTAGCCATCACATTTACATTTGTTAATTTTAAATAACTTACAAATAAAATTTTTAATTTTTTTTAACATTATTTTTTCTCTCTTGCCAGTTCAAACATCTCTTTAGATGCTTTGTTTCTTTCTTCTACCGATCCACCTTTTTTCATGCCTTTTTTAATCATGCCACCTTTTTTCATTCCTTTAGGTTTTTTATCTTTGCTTCCTATAATAATAAGAATACCTTTTTTTGCTGAGCCACCTTTTTTTAAAAGAGCTCTACCTTTTCCTCTTATTGAAATATCACCCATTATTTTTTCGTTCCTTTTTTAATCATGCCGCCTTTTTTCTTAACAACACCTCTGCCTTTTAAAATATCTTTGAAAGTAACTTTACCATCACCTGTTAAATCTGGAAAACCTTTTTTACCTTTTACTTTTCCACCCTTCATCATTTTTGTTCTTGGTCTTAAATTATAATCGTTTCTCATTTTATCTCCTATCCATTTTCATGGTTGTTATTTGTTGGTCTATTAGCCATCGTTCGCGCAACAGATTCTGCACTACGCCCTATGACATACCCTCCGAGTCCAACATTCAATAATGTCCAAACATCGCCGGGTAATTCAAAAGAAATTACTGCTCCTGTGAATACTTTTATAACAGGTCCTATAACATAGTTCCATACTAAAATAAATATTAATACATACATTAAAAGGGGTCTCCACGAACTAGCAAACCAGCCAGCTTTTGCTTCAGCTTCGATAATTTTAGCTGCAGCCGTTAATTCTTGTGTATGAGATTGTAATAATTGAGTTTGTAATTGAGCTTTTAATTTTTCTTGTAAATCTTTATCGGGAACAGCTTTTTCAATTGTGCTAAATAGAATTTTAGCAAGAGGTGCTACAGCTCCTAGCATTTGAATCATGGTTTAATACCACTTTGCTGATCTTTTTTTGTCCGGAAGCATTCTTTTTTGTCCACCTACTGGAACTACTTGAGTTTCATCAGGATTAGTCATTTCTACATCAATTCCACCCTTTAGAAGTCCGTCAGGTTGTATAAATTGTGCAAAATCAACTTGAGTTCCGTATTCAGATCTCTTTGTGGATTTTTTTACAGCTTTTTTTTCTTTTAAATTGTTTTTCATGGTTATAATTATACTCCTTTTATGTTTTTATACAATAATTATTGTATTTTTTTGTTTACATTAGCTGCTTCTTGTTTTAAGAGCGAAGTGTTAGCTCTTAATTGGGCCAATTCTTCATTTTGTTCTAGTTTTTCATCAAAATTAGACTGATTCATCATTGCTTTCATAGTATCTAAACTAATTCTACCTGAATCATACTGTTGTTTTGCTTGATCTTGTCTAGCTTTTAGGTCTAACTCTCTTGATTTTAATCTCAATAAAGGATCACCTGCAAATTCAGATACAATTTTTTGCTCCTCTTTCATATAATCTTTCATCATCTCAGCAATTAACACTGCTTTTCTTGAATTGATAGTAGACATCAACAAATTAGCTTGGTTAATCAGTTGTTGATTCTGAGGTTGTTGTTGTAACATCATTTGCATTTGCTGAGCTTGTACTAATTCTTCTTCAAACTTCATTTGAATTTGTTCTTGTGCCATTAAAGAAATTCTTTCTAATATATTTTTTTGTAAAGTTGCCATAACCATCGGATTATTTTGTACTGTATTAGATTGCATAAAACTTAAATGTGAATCAATGTGTGCTTTATGATCTTGTCCCGGAAATGCTTGAATAGGTTTCATACCCATTGCAGCAATCTCTTCCAATACAGGATCTAGTGGTTGTGGTTGTGAAGGAGGTGGTAAAATAGCATTAACATTTTTTACTCCAATAGCATCATACATAGAACGATACGCTTGGTATATATCGTGGATCTGTGGATTAGATTGTGCTAACTGTAATTGTGTTTGTGCCATTCCAATTCTTTGTGTTTGAGAAAAAATATTTGGATCTGCTATTGGTAGAATATCAATCCTTGCATCAAAGTCAGATGCTTTTATATTTCTAGAAGCTCCCGGAATATCATAAGGATATTCAGGTGGTAAATAACTTGCAAACACTTCTGCTAATAATTTTAATTCTTGTTTTAATCCTACATATAATCTTTTATGGATAGCAGACATGACCCTCGATCCGCGCTCCAATAATGCTACTGTCGTACCGACGGCAGCTTGTTGATTCATATCGCCCACTTGCATATCAGCGATGGACGCGAAGCGTTGAGCTGAATTAACACATAAACCCATTAGTTCTAATAGAACTGGATTTGGCCCTTTGAAAGGAAGTTGCATAAATTGAGATTGAATATCTCCTCCTGGTACATCTACATCTCTAAATTCTCCTGGTTGTAAAGGTTGAGCATCATCTCTCATTCTTACACCACGTGTTTTAAATCCTGCTGGTAAATTTGCTAAAGTTCCTGCATCTAGTAATTGTCTTAGAGCTGCAGTTGCTGTTCTTGATAATCCACCAATCATGTGAATTAAACCAAAACCATAAAATCCAAGTCCTGGTAAAAATTTAAATTGTACAAAGTAATTAATTTTTTGTTTACGTGGATCTTCTTGTAAATAATTTCTTCGAATAGATAAAATTTTAGTATTAGATTCTGCAAGAGTTACTACGTAAGGTAATTTAATTCCGGTAGGCTCACCAGTTTTAGGATCAACATCTTCAAATCCAGGTAAATCTAAATTTACATGCATTTCTAAAATAGTATACTGATCTTCTTGATCGCCTTTTGTAACTCCTTGAAGTTCTCTTTCCTTATCTTTAATTTGATCGTTTGTTACAGGAGGTTCTCCTAGTTCAATATCTTTATAGAATCCTGATACTTGTTGTTTACGTAAATCATTTTCTGAAATGTTAATCACATGAACAATTGCTTCTGCATCATCAAGTGAAGTTGCAGAGTAAGGAACAATTAGATCATCTGCTGGAATAAATTTGGATACGGCTCTACCTAATAGATCGTCATAATAAACTTTCTTAAAGGTAGAACCGCTTAGGGGTAAATAAAATAACATCTGGTCAAACTCGGGTTCGTATTCCTTCATCTGATCCATGATTTGATAATTCATGAAATCTTTTACACGATTAGCTTGATCTTGTTTTTCTGGAGTAATACTTCCTAAAATTTGTGCGCGAACAGGTCCATCGGCTGGTAATAATTCTTTATAAGCTTGTGCTTGAAATTGTGTAACTGCTTCTGCAAGAACAGGGTGTGTAACTGCCGCTGCTCCTCTAAAAGGTTCTGTTCTTGGTTCGTATTTAAATCCAAGTAAGTTTAATCCGTTTTGGTAAGTTTCTTCCCAATCGCCTCTTGATTCTTTGTAACCGGTATATTTGTCATATAACTCGTTTGCAAGAGGATCTAATTCACCATCATCAATAATTTCTGCTAAATTATCAAAATGATTTAAAGATTCTAATTCTTCTTGAGCATTAGGGTCAAAAGAAATTTCTGCTCCACCATCTGCAGTTTCAACTACTTCTACTTCATCTGTAGATTGAGATTCTATTTCGCTATCAGGTTCTTTAGTGAAAACTTCTTGTTCTAAAAATTCTTGATCCGAAGGCGGATTATTATTAGGTAATGCGTCGTCTATTTTTGCCATTCTCTTTCCTGTTAAAAATTATACTCACCTTTTGGAGGCGATACTATATCTAAGATACCATTACTTGTAAAGGTATTGGGCTCTTCAATATCTTGATCTAATTGCATGATTCCTTCTGGTCTTTTTTTAGGTGTAAAAGTATCTACTACTCTTTGTCTAAAATCAGTAATACCTTGTTCAATACCTTCTCTTCTTTTTTTTGCTGCATCTAACATCTGTTGTGAATCACCATAATCAGTAATACTTCTTATAGCTAATGGAACATTTACAGCTCTTGATATTACAGGATCTTTTAAAAGATAAGAACCAGCACTTGCTAAAGAATCATAAAGTGGAACTCCGGCTGTATAATTTAAAAACAAATCTGCAGGAGCTAATGCCAAAGAACTTCCAGGTATATATTTAGCTGCTTGTTGTATAGCTGGTTTAGCAGCACTATATTTATCAAAAATCATTTTACCTGTTCCTTGTTCTGAAAATACTTTTTCTTGAGCTTCCTTGGCTTGCTTGGGTGTAAGAGTTTGAGTTTTTAAAAATTCTTTACTTCTTGCTTCTGCTTCTTCTCTTGAAATTAAATTTTGATCAACTGATTCTTTAATTATTTGATTTGCTAAATTTGCTTTAATTGTTGCATCTTCTACACTTCCTGTAAAATTATTTTTTCTACTAGGAAACTGAATTTGACTCATGGGTTTATTAACTAAACCAATACCTAAAGTTTTTGTAATATTCTGATCACCTCTAATTACATCTAATGTATCTACGTTAATAAGAATAGGTTTAATTCTTCCTCCTACTCCATCCTTAACTAATTCTGTAATATCAATATTATTTTTATCAATTTTTTGTTTTAAACTTTCTGGAATATTATCAACTCCATAATTAGAAGCTTCCGTATATAAACTTCTTTGAACCGAATATAATGGTTTTAATTGTCTCTCTAATGTTTTAACACCTGTCTCAAATTTTTTTACTCCTTCTCTATTAGATTTATAATAATCAGGACCTAAATCAGAGGGAGTTAATTGTTCTCTAAATCTAGCTAATTGGTCGATGTCTGAACGATGCGCCATATCTATAGGATAAGAAGAAGTAAATCCACCTATACGTTTTAATCCCAATGCTTTTTGAAAATTTCTTTTCCATTCTGATAAATGTAGTTCATAAGGTTTTGAACCAAGTTTATCTAATTTTCTGATTCTTCTTTCAGTTACTTTTTTTCGTTGAACATCTTTTGGTTCAGTTGAAAATGTTGATTTTCTTTCTTCTGTAGGAGTGCCAATAGGTAAAACTTTTAATTCTCCAGTTTTTGATAAATCTTGAATCATCTTACCTATTCTTGAATTTGCTAAAGTAAAATTAGAATCAGGAAATAATAATTTAGCTAAAGAAGATCTAGATAGTTTTCCATAGTTATCTATTATTTGTTGTCTTTTAAATTTATCTTGAACATAACTCTCAGGTGCTTGAATATTATATTCTTCAATTGCTCTTCGTATTCTTCTCATAGAAATATCTGATTGTTCTGAAAGTTTTGGTTGTGATATTCCTGATTCAATTGCTGGTTTAATAATTTCTAATTCTTTTTGCGTGATTGGTTTTTTCATTTGTTCTCCTCTTACTTTAACAGCTTTTTTTTGAGCTACCCTAGCTTGTTCTTCTGTAGCAAAATATTCTTGAGGTTTTCCTGCTCTTTTATAAATCCAAGGTTTGCTTGGATTGGATGGTTCTTTTAATTTTCTAACAGAGGGTTGTACTACCTGTCCTTCAAATTTTTTACTAAATTCTTTATCTATATTATCTCTAAATTTAATAGCTTGTGCCAATCCTTCTTTTGTACCTGGAGCTGTAAATTTTTTATTAAATCCTTGTTTACTATATTTAACATAATATCTTTTTTCTCCTCCTTTAGTATTAAAAGTTTTTATATATGGTTCTCCTTCAACTGGAGCTAAATTATATCTTTGACCCGCATATCCACCTGGACCATCTACTAATCCACGCTTCGCGATCACCTCTCCCCCGCGCGCGAGGCCACGTTTTACAGCTGGTTTAACTTCACCAGTTTTT
>Ga0181358_1000578_pt1 | contig 16348 bp, 35 predicted proteins | sample Fa13VDMM110SD_FD_130096 | JGI IMG/M metagenome (GOLD analysis project Ga0181358, IMG submission 130096) | Freshwater viral communities from Lake Michigan, USA - Fa13.VD.MM110.S.D | ecosystem: Environmental > Aquatic > Freshwater > Lake | place: USA: Michigan | collected 2013-09-24 | reverse complement strand
ATGAGCTTTATGATTTGCATTTTACAGCTGCATCTCAAGCTTATTATGTACAAAGAAGAGCTGATATAGAGTATCAGATTGTTCTTGTAGAAGAAGCAATTGAATTAGAAAAGAAAATGTTACCTTTTAAAATTACTTTTGCAGCAGCATGTGCTGTTATATTAGTAATACTTATTTATTCATTATTAAAATAAACTAAAATGGAAGTAACATTTATTCACTCTGTCTTAGGTTTCAATAGAGATATTGATATTACAGACCAATATGGAGAAACTATCAAAACTGGTGCTAGGACTACATATCCTACAGTTATGTTAGAACAACTACAATATAAGATTCTTGATAAAAGTGTTTTTACACATTATAATCAAGGATTACTAGACAAAATCAGAGACTGTAGAAGAAATATAGACTAGTATGAGCAATAAAATACACCTAGAACTTGAAGAGACTGATTTATATAATGCTCTTAAAACAATAATTAACCATCCAAATGGTGAAGAGATAGTAAAACTACTAACTCCTTTTATTGGTGGTAGTCCAGATTGTTCAAAATGGTTTTTTAAACTATTGTATGGTCAAAGATTACCCAATAAGATACCTGTAGGTACTATATGTTTAACACATGTTAACAATCTTACTTATGAAATTGATAAACAAGCAACTAGTACATCAGATCTTTGTGATAATGAAGGCATGATAGCTTGTACAATAGTTGAGTTCAGAGGTTATCATGATTGGAGACACTTTGAAGTTACATCACAAGGTATTGATTCATCTGGTAATCAAAAAGTATTTAAGAGTTATCTTATGGGAGATCAGTTACAGCTAATAGAGGAATTTTAAGATAGTATATTTGTGGATATACTTTTCCTAGTTAATGTAGAAGGGGTAGTAATACCCCTTTTTCATTGTTTAGCTATATAATCTCAAAAATTAAAAGTAAAGTTTTAGACACTACTTATTATGGTGTATATTTACTCAACTTTTATATAAGGATGCCTTATTTTCAACTCTCTAATGGAAAAACAATATACTTGACTATAGATCAGTATCTTGATTTGACCGATGAAGATATCCAATATTTAATATCAATAGACTGTGGTAATCAGTATCTGAATCCTTTTAATGATTCTGCAGTAGTAAATCCTGTAAAAGAAAAGTCATATGACTTTGACTATTTACCAGATGATGATAATGATGACAATATAATATCAGATGATGAACCATTTGATGATATTATAGATCTTACAGATTCATTAGACTAAGCTGTTTTCTAAGCTTAAAATTTCCCGTTTCACAATTGCTAGAGGATAAGTAATCCTCTTTTTTATTTATGATTAAAAATGTATACAACTATGGAAAAGTTAAAACAACAGATTAAAGATTATCAGTTAAACTCAGGTAAAACCTACATGAGTTATGAAACTGATGGGTATTCACAATACCAAAACTATTTGTACAAAAGAGCACTATATGGATTAGATGCACTTTCTGAACAAGAACTAGCTACTATCTGTAGCAAAAAGAAACAAAGAATTGTTAATGTGTACAAGAAAGCACAAGTTACACTTAATAAGTTTAAGCAACAGGTTACTATTCAATACAGTAACTTTGTATTCAAAACTTTGTTTCCAAACAGTCCTATTACAAGTATATTACTTGCTGATACTGAAGTAGATAAGAGCTTTAAAAATACTTTAACTTTTAAAGAGTTAGGTATTAATAAAGATCAAATTATTACTATCTTTATCAATGAAGGTATTCTTCCTAAAAACTTTTTAAGTTTAGAAAGAGATCCAAACCAATTACCAAGATTAAAAACCACTAAAAATTAAATCATGACAAGAAATGAATTTTTAAACAAATTTGAAGATTTAACTAGACAGTTAAGAGATTTAGTAAATGAATTACCTTCTATACCTGAATTAGAAGAAGATCTTTATAAAGAAGATGAAAGCAAAATTGCTGTATCTGCAGACATAATGAGCTTAGAAATAAGTGTAGATAATTTATCAGACTTATACTTTGATGAAGCTTAAAACTTGTGATGCTTGTCAGAAAGAAACCGTGATATGGAAGAACCATGAGGGATTCAAATACTGTAAATATTGCTGGAGTTGCCAAAAAGCCATTGATAAAGACAGTGTACAGAAACCAACTGATTATAAAATCCCTCTGGTTTCTTCTAAAAGAAAAAAGAAAGATGCTGAGTATCTTAAATTAAGACAAAGATTTCTTACTGAGAATCCATTATGTGTGGTGAAGGTGAACGGATGTGGCCATGGTGCCACTGATGTTCACCATACACACGCTGGAAGCAACAGAGAAGCTTTTTACTTAATTCAATCAACTTGGTTATCTGTTTGTAGAAATTGTCACAACCATATTCATGAACATCCTGCAGAAGCAAGAGAAATGGGTTGGTTAAAATAATTGATTATGAGACAAAATGAAATTATTCCTAGAACAATTTATGAATATTATTCAGATAGACAACAAGAATTTAATAGATTAATAAAACAATTAAAAACTTGTTGTTGCTTTCCAACTAGAAAAAAGATAAAACTTAGGTTGGAGGAGCTCCATATTATTTTAAGTAGAGATTACATGTTATCTAAAAATGAACTAGTTCAAATATTAGGTATTAAGTATAAAGAACTTAAAAAGTATCCGGAATTGGTTGAAATTAACAGGAAAAGAAAAGAACTTAAAAGACTGATAGCATGAGTAAACCAAACACAAAACAAATTAAAGAAATTGCTGATAAGTCTGAGACTATTGGTAATGTATTATATGATAAGTTTCAAAAAACTGAAACACTTGAGACTGCTAAAGTAGCAATAGCGGCATTTAGAAATACTCTTTATGCTAATAATCTACTGATTAAAAATGAAAAGATTTAGTATTATTTATCTGATTAAAATTTATGATTATGAAAAAACAATTTATTCAAATTGCAGTTACAACAGATTATACACTGTTTAACTATTTACCAATGAACAGAAATATTGATGCTAAACAAGTAGAAGCATTAGTAGAAAGTATCCGTAAAATGGGTGTAAGAAGATCAATAATATGTATTAAAACAGATCTTATTGATGGTGAGTTAAAAACTTATATTATTGACGGTCAACATTTATTACATGCCTGTCAGAGAGAAGGTATTTCAGTTAGATATGAATATATTGAAATAACTGATATTGATGATATAGTAAATACTATGGCTTTTTACAATAACTCATCTAAATCTTGGAAACTTATGGATTATGTAAATGCTTGGTTATACATTCATCCAGATTATCTTACATTAAAAAGGTTTAAGAACTTATATAATTTAGAACCATTAATGATTGCTGGTATTTGTAATAATTCAGACTCATACAATGGTGTATATTCTGCAAGTGATTTGATTAAAAATGGTGAATTTAGAATTACTAATAAAAATGCAGCATCTATGTGCAAAGACTTTAGTGATTTATTTATTAAGATTGGTAAAGCAGATAGATGGGTTAAACATCAGTTTTTAAGAGTGTTTATCCAAGCTTACAATAGCAAGAATTATAATCATAAAGCAACTTTGCAAAATATTGATGATAATATTGGTACTATTAAAGCTATGACAGATATATCTGTAGCTAACCAGTTTATTCAGAAAAATGTCTTTAACCTTATTTAGTAAAAAAAATGAATTACAAAATTTGTACTAAATGTAATACTAACTTACCTGCTACAAGAGAACATTTTCATATTCAAAAAAAAGGTAAGTATGGTTTAAAATCTATGTGTATAACTTGTTCTCGTGCATATGCAAACAGCAGAGTAGTTTTAGTACCAAAGAAGACTGAGAAAACTTGTAGTAATTGTAAAGAAGTATTTCCTTTAACCGGGGAATACTTTTTTACAAGAACTACTAAAAAAAGAACAGTTATTAAGGGTGTAAAATTATCTACTGATTCTATTAGTTTTAGACATGTTTGTAAAAAATGCAATGGTATTTTGTCAATGCAAAGAAGAGACAAAAAACTAATGATTAAGTATGGAGTTTCTACTGAAGAAGAACTGAAAGCTATTAAAATGAATAATAAACTAACAGCCGGTAAGAAAAACCTAAAGTATAATTATCCTGAAGGCATTAGTAAACAAGATGAGTGGAGATACAGAAAAATATTTGCTCAAGGTTATAGTATTGAAACTTACCAAGAAGAATGGAAAAAGAAATGGTGGGAAAACACTAAAGCTAAAAGAAAATATAATTATGGTACTGAATATGAAAATACAAAAGTTCCTAAAAGCCTTATAATGAAAAAGACAGTAGAAAATCTGACAGATGCAATAGTTGCTAATAGATTGGGATTTTGTGTAAATGAAGTACCAAAAGATATTATTGAACTAAAAAGAAAACAACTTAAATTTTTAAGATATGTCCAGAGCAAGAAAAATTAAAACACAAACAATTGCTGAAGTTAGAACTCAGTTGTTAACTATTGCTGATTCAACAGCAAATGTATATCAAGATACAAATGATCTTAAAGCTGCAGAATTAGCTTTGAAATCATATAATGGAGCTGTAAATGCTGCTAAAGTACAGTTAATGTATAAAAAATTAACAGGTGCACCAAGTATTATTGACTTTTTAGAAGACTAATAAATTAGTATTATGAAAGATAGACAAGACATACAAATGGAAGCTCTAGCTGCTACTGATGGGAAAAGACTTTCATCAGTAGTGCTCGGAACCGGAGTTGGGAAAACCTTAGTAGGTTTAACTCATATGCAGAGAAATACTACACCTTTGATGAGATGTCTTGTTGTGGCACCTAAAAAAGCTATATTTCAATCCTGGAAAGATGATGCTGTTAAGTTTGATATGCATCATCTACTAGGTAGAATAGTATTTACAACTTATCTCAGCTTAAATAAGCATGATCCTAAAGATTATGATGTAGTATATCTAGATGAGATGCATAGCTTAAAAGATAGCCACAGAGGATTTTTACAGTTATACAAAGGTAAAGTACTTGGTCTTACTGGTACACCTCCTAAAAGAGGTTATTCAGAGAAAGGTAAACTAGTACAAGAGTTCTGTCCTGTAGCATACACATTTCAAGCAGATGATGCTATTGAGAATGGTATTCTAAACAATTACCAAATTATTGTACATAAGTTATATCTATCACAAGATAAAAACTATGAAACAATTGCACGTGGTAAATTATATTTAACTTCTGAAGAAGCTAATTATACCTACTGGTCAAGAAGAATTGATGTTGGTGGTGGTAATATGCATATGATCAGAGTTATGAGAATGAAAGCTCTTAAAGAGTATCCTACAAAAGAAAAGTATGCTAAGCTATTATTTAATAGTATAAATACTAAATGTCTTTTGTTTGCAAATACTCAGGATCAAGCTGATAAATTATGCTCTCACAGCTACCATAGCAAGAACAAAAGTTCTGAAGAGAATCTCCAGTTGTTCAAGGACGGCAAGATTACTAAGCTTTCAGCAGTAGATCAGTTAAGTGAAGGTGTTAATATACCTAATCTTAGACAAGCTATTGTCATGCATAGTTATGGTAATGAAAGAAAATTTAATCAGAAACTAGGTAGACTATTAAGACTTAATCCTGATGACACAGCTATTATCCACATACTATGTTATATAGATACAGTTGATGAAGGTTGGGTTAAAGAAGCTGTAGAAAATCTAGATCAAGAGAAAATTATTTGGAAAGATTTTAATATTTCAGTATCTTAGAAGTATGGAAGATATCAAAACACACAAGATTAGTATCTATAATGATGCTATTAATGAATTTGGTTATATTATAGCCTGTTTAATTAGGTATTGTAATCATGAACCTTTACAAGCAGAACAATGTGCTATTGTAGCAGATAATGCTGGTAAATGTCATGTAAAATCTGGATCTTATGAAGAAATGCTTAATATTAAAACTACTTTTAAAAGATTAGATATCAAAACTAAAATTGAAGAATATGAAAGTAGTCTGCATTAACAACAAGAACAAGCCAAAACAAGTATCTTCTGCTGAATGGTTAACTGAAGGCAAAGAATATACTGTTATTAATTTAAAATCAATGAACCTACAGAGTGGTAAAATTGGTTATTTATTAAAAGAAGTTCAATTATCTGAACAATCATTTCCATATGAGCTCTATGACTCTGAAAGATTTATTTCTGCTGAAGAATATGCATTACAAAATGTAAATTTTGAGGAATTAGAATTATCTATCTAAGCTGAGAAATTGTATTTATAAACTTTTAATTTATTTATTGTCATGGAGTATATCAAAGAAGATGTAATAAATGCTTTATTGGCTTTAAATTTAAAAACAAATGCTAGAGTCACTGTTGATCAAAAAAGCTATTTAATAGGTGTTCTTGCATATAAATTTATAATGACAGAACATAGTATTGCTAAAGAACTTGATATTAATAGATTTACTGTTAATTATAGTAAAAAATTAGCATTACAGTTTTATAATGATAAGTTATACAAGCAAAATGTTTATGTACATTCTCAGTTATTCCCTTTTGACTTTAGTATTATAAAAAAGTTTTCTGATACTAATAGAAATAAACAAGTTGAACTAATATTAGATAAAAAGTTTTACAATAAATTAAAAAAAGTAGGAGATGTTTTAGGTCATAAAGATATTAGAACTACTATCCAAATGCTTTTAGAAAAAAGTTTAAAATTATGGGAAGAATGAAAGATTTATACATGGATTTGTTACATGCAAATGATGGTAATATACCACAGGAAGCTACTATAGCTGACTTACAAAGAATGAAAGATCTAGAAATTTTTGAATGGAAAGAGTATGAGCAGCAACAAGAGAAAAATAGAATACAGTTTCTTGAATCAGAAAACCCAAAAGAAACTAAAAAGATTGAGCAAATCATTAAAAAGTTTTCTGCAAAGTATGGAGAAGCTAGAGAAGAAAAAGAGAGTGAACAATGAAGAAGGGGACTAGAACTTGGAAACTAAAGGCTATGGTTATAGTCTATTGTTTTAGTATTATTGGTGTGGTTGGGGTTTATTTTAACTGCTTTTTTAATATAGAAATGAATAAAATCATTCTATTGTTAACTACTATAACTACTATGTGTTTAGTAGCTGTATTTGTGTTTCAATTATTAAATTTATTAACCAGAATTTTAAAAAGAAAAAAATGAAAAAATTAATTAGTGTATTAGTATTGAGTGTTTTATTAACATCATGTTTTAACTCCAAAGAAGGAGAAATTAATGTAGATATAACTACATACCAAGGTTCTGTAAAATTTAGTAATTTATGTGAGGATAAGCTTAGTGCAAAAGATGAAATTACAGATCATGTACAAAATATGTGTAGTAAAGTAAAGTATAGATGTAGTAATTCAGCAACATTTATACCTCTGACATGTAGTTTTTACAGTGGTAAAGATCTTGGTGATACTGTTATAATATCATTAACTGGTACAGCTGAAAATGGTTACGGTGTATCTACAGAAATACTTGGTTATGGTACAATTGTTAAAGGTAAACTCCTTGATGAAGTAATTGTTCTTTAGTATTAAGTGAAGCATTTTTTAAAATACTTAGTGGTATGGATAAGCCAAAACTTATCCGTACCATTTTGGATGATAGGTCATGTTCACTTATCTGTTAATGTATATGAAGATATTCATGAAATAATAGCATCCTGTGGTATGAATATGCTAGTTGCTATTGGTTTTATTATTGATTATTTAGAACAAAAAAGGAAGTTATGAAAACACAATTAGAAGAAGCTGCTGAAAAATATCTACAAGAATGGAGACTGGTAAATAATATACATTTATCTAATGTAATTCATGCAGAAAGATGTAAAAATGATTTTATAGCAGGTGCTAAATGGCAAGCTGAAAGAATGTATAGTGAGGAAGAGGTTAAACAGATAATAGATGCAACTTTAATTGAGCATTCTGATTTTGTATTAGCTGATATACCAGAATGGTTTGAACAATTTAAAAAGAAGTAAGATATGAAGACAGCAGTAGAATGGTTAGAGGATAATTTATTATCTGAACCTTGGGCAGAAGAGCACTTTAAACATAATTCAGAATGTTGGGATAAAGCCAAAGAAATGGAAAAGCAGCAGATAATTAATGCAAGAGTAAAATTTAATCATAATTCATTGAAAGTAATTGAAGCAGAACAATACTACAACGAAAACTTTAAATCAGAATAAGATGATGATTACAGTTTTTAGAAATGGATATATACTTTTGTTGAGTTATAATCCTTGTGATGTATTTACTTATTTTAATGTAACAGAAATGCACGGACTTAATGCTATAGATTGTCAAGCACATGAAAATACAAAAGATAGTGCCTACATAGCTGGATGGAGCAATTTTGTTCCTAAAGCTTCAGGAGAGTACATATCAAATGATGATAGATTTGTGTTTATTAATCTTTCTAGATGTACTGATCCGGTAAGAACTACTGGTCTTATTATGCATGAGTTAATGCATTACTCATTCTTTTTGCATAATTACAACATTGAAAGAGAAGAAGAGATAATCACATGGGCAGAAGAAGAATCTTATAAAGTTTACAATATAATTAAACCTATGTTAAGTGAAGTAGTAAAAGAAGCTATTAATTTAAAATCAGAATAAGATATATGCTACTTAGAGATACAGAACTAATAGGTAAGAAGCTTGTGTTTAAATTTGCAAGATTATGACAAATGAAGAAAAATTAGTATCTATAAAAAGATTAGAAGCTTTTGGTTTTGAAGTATGCCGTGCTAATCCTGATTCTTATTTATATTATTATAAAGAGATTGAGATTAACTGTAATTACATAAAGCAGAGCAAGTCTGATATATGGTATTTAGATATAATACTTTCATTTGAAACTAATTTACAAATGATGTTTACAGATATTTATCGTGAAGATGACATTGATCCAGAAGCTATTTTAAATAGTGTAAAGAAACTTGCAGCAGCTGTAGAATTTATTGAGCTATGACAAAGAAAGAGAAAAATGATTTAAGTAAATTTTGTAAACAAATCTGTAATGATCATTATGAACTTCTAAAAGATACTGATGGTAATATGAGTTATACTTTTAACTTATATGCTAATGGTTCCTATAATGGTCAATACAAGAAATTTATGTTTTATGCTGAGTTAAAACTTAATAAAGTATTAGGTTTAATTACTGCTGAAGAAGTAGAAAATGCATATAATATGATTATGTCTTCAGATGAAGATAACTTTTATATAGCTTATCAAATTATAAAACACTTTCTTAAAGAAAGACATAAAAAGTTTGGAGCTATCATGGATTATAAAGGTTATGACTATGCTAGAAACAACTATACAGAAGAAATCTTAAATCCAGAAGACTTCTTAACTAAATTACTAAACCGATGACAGAACAAGAATTAATTGAATTAGGCTTTGAAAAAGTATCTGTTACAGATGATGAAAGCCAAAATGGATATGATTACCATTATTATCATAAAGAAGTTTGTGATAATATAGTTTTACATAGTGTAGATAGTGCAGAAGTTAAAGATAATGATTGGTATTTAAGATGTTGGGAGATTCCGGCAATAAGAATACACAGTAAATTACATTATACTGAGTTTCTTGAAGTATTAAGTAATATAACTTGTTAATATGCTATCAATCAAACTAATGAAAAAAGATGGTAAGCTAGGTTATTTAGATGAGAAATCTAGATTAGCTTATATGGTCTATGCTGATAAATTAGCAGAAGGTCAAGTAATAGAAATGTATTTAGATTTTGCAGATGCAGATCACAGTAAAGCACAACTTGCAAAAGTACATGCTTGTATAAGAGAGTTAGCTAAAGAATCTGGCTATACTTTTGATGAAATGAAATTAGTAATAAAACAAGCTTCAGGGCTTAAAGATAAATCTTTTGCTGACTGTAGTAAAGATGAATTAATGTTAGCTATTCAAGCTTGCATACAAATTGGTAAAGAAAATTATAACTTTAATCTAGGGTAGGAGCAACATATCCTTCATCTTCTGGTTGAAGAATTTCTTTTTCTTGAAATAGATTATTACTTTTGGCTTCTTTTTCAATTTCAGCTAATAAAAGTCCAATAGTATAGAAAGATCTTTGACCTTCATCAAGATCTTTATATTCTTTAGTCATAGCTTCTTTTAAATACTGTTCTTTATCTGTACTATCAATTGTTTTAAACAAATGTAATAATACGGCTTTAGTCATTAGATAATATGACTTATTTACTTTGATGTCTATAATAGCATCATCTTTTAGTTCTTTTACTGTAATTGGCATTGTTATTAATTTTTAACAAAAATAGAAAAAATATGAATCAAAAAATAGATCTTGAAGAGATTAAACAAAAATTGTTTACTATTTTAGAACCTTCTGGTTGGGGTCAAGTTTTTAAACCTTTTATATTTAGTGGTGATTTTGACAATATTTTAAGTCAACTTGTAAAGCTATCTAATGAAGGTAAAAGATTTACTCCACCTTTAAAACAAGTGTTTAGAGCATTTCAAGAATGTCCTTATGATGAACTTAAAGTAGTTGTATTAGGACAAGATCCTTATCCAAGACTTGATGTAGCAGATGGTATTGCTTTTAGTTGTGGTAATACAAAAGAACTACAACCTAGTTTAAGTTATATGCTTGAAGAAATAAACAGAACAGTCTATAGTGGACATCCTGGAAGTTTAGATCCAGATTTAACTAGATGGGCTAATCAAGGTATACTTTTACTTAACACAGCTTTAACTACTGAAGTAGGAAAAGTAGGTCAGCATTATGATATCTGGAAACCATTTTTAGCATATTTGTTAGATCATCTGAATTGCAAACAATCAGGTCTTGTGTATATTTACATGGGAAAACAAGCTCAAGAATGGGCTGATTCAACAAATGAAAATAATTTTAAGTTTATGATTAGTCATCCAGCAAGTGCTGCTTATAGAAAAGAAGCAAGATGGAATTCTGATAATGTATTTGTAAAAACTAAAGAAGTAGTTGATAAACAGTTTAATTATTCAATACATTGGTAAATGACAGAAATATTTAATAAACTTACAGAAGCAGATTTAACTCCTAATACATACTATGTATTACATTGTATTAAGGAGAAACTAATTCCGGCTCCTTTTGTAAATAAAGAGCTTGAATGTAAAAGATTACAAACAGGTGGTTGGTTAAAAGATAATTTGCAACTTACTACAAAAAGTTTTATCTTTATACAAGAAATCAACAGTTTCTTTAAGAAAACCAAGCCTAAAACAGCAACAGATTTAATGGGTCAAAACTTTAGTGATAAAATACAGGAGTATGTAGAAATATTTCCTAATAGGAAACTACCCTCTGGAAAATATGCAAGAGTTAATCCAAAAAATCTTGAACCTGGTTTTAAATGGTTTTTTGAAATTTATGATTATGACTGGGATACTATCATAGCAGCTACTGAAAAGTATGTTGATGAGTTTAGTATTGCAAACTATAAATACATGAGAAATTCACAATATTTTATTAGAAAACAGAACATTGATAAGTCAATTGAGTCTGATTTAGCTACATACTGTGAATTACTTAAATCAAATCCTGATGGGGAAGGAATGTCTTATTTTAAAGAAAGAGTAGTATGAAAGGATTGTTAATGATAATTGCCATAATTGGTAGTTTATTTGGTTATACAGTAGTGAATATGTTCATTATAGAAATGCCTATTGGTAAATTTTTACTAATTGAATTGATAATTAGTCTTTTGCATTTGTTGTATAACCATGCAAAAAGTAAAATAATTTTAAATCTATAACAAATGTCAGAATTATTTAATGGTGCCAGACCTTTATTACCTGTAAGTGAGAGAGATGCTTTAAGAAAAGCAATTCTAAAAATAAAAGCAAGAAGACAAGGAGAACTAAAGGCACTAGTCAGTGGATGGCCCAAATTTAATGATGCTTTTTGTGATGGATTAGAATGGAGAACTATCACCATAGTAGGTGCTAGACCGGGAACTGGTAAAACTTTATTCATGGAACAGTTGATTAGTGATATTATAGATCACAATCCTGAACAAGAATTTAGAATACTTAAGTTTCAGATGGAAATGGTTGATGAAACTAGTGGGGTAAGAAAATTAAGTCTGAATACAAGTTCTGATTACAATACATTAATGAGCAAGGGTGGAAATCTTGTTGACAAGGATATTTATGACAAATGTGTGGATTACTATAATAACTCATCTAACAATGATTTTATTAATGTAGTTTATGATGCCTGTACAGTAGATGAAATGTGTGCTACAATCCATTATGAAATGGAAAGATACAAAAAAGAAGATGGCACTTACACTAATATACTTGTAGGTATTGATCACTCAGCTCTGTTTAGGGTAGGTAGAGGACAAAAGGATAAATTTGAGATGCTTAATGCTTTAGGTGAAGCTCTCACTATGATGAAAAAGAAATATCCTGTAGCTTTTATAGTACTAAGCCAACTAAACAGAAACATAGATGCTCCTGATAGACAAAGAGATGGTGAGTATGGAAATTATGTATTAGATTCTGATATATATGGGTCTGATGCTTTATTGCAACATGCTGATGTAGTTATGGGTATTAATAAACCTTCTATTAGAAAGATTAGACAGTATGGACCAGAAAGATTTTTAATAAATGATGAAGATATTTTAGTATTTCACTTTTTAAAATCTAGAAATGGTACCACAAGGATAAGTTTCTTTAAACTTGATAGAACAACTATGAGGATTGTTGAAATAGACACACCAGCTCAAGCAACAAAAAAAATATCAATTTAAAGTAAAAACATGAACCTTAGAAAAGAAAAAGAAAAGGAGTTTTTTATGCATCAAATGCCTACATTTTTAAAATTAGGTATAGCAGATCCACTCTTTATTATTAAGACTGCTTTTTTCCAGAAAGGAAAATATGGTAGACAAGTTCAATTTTTTGAGTCTGAAATTGGTAAAGGAGAAGATATTTATCTTGAATTCTATGACAATGTAAATGATCAGTTAGGTAAACTAGTTGATATTAAACCATTTACAGAGGACAGACAATTATTTAAGTATAAGTATAATCCTTTTTACAATGAAGAATTAGAAACAAAAGAAGGAACTACAAGCAAAGGTGAGCCTTATACATTGTATACGGTTCCTGTATCAGAGTTAACTGCTATCTTACCTAATGGTAGTGAAGTTACCTATGCTGCTTATGAAAAAATGAAAGAGAATTCTCAACTAGAGATTCCAAAAGAACAGAGCTCATTATTTCCTGACTTTGAAAGACAGTATCCAAAAACATTAGAAGATTCTGTACCTAGTTTTAAAGTAAGTGAAACTATAGCTCCTGTTAAACATATAAGTGCAGATCTTATGGATACTACACTTAATGACATTACTCTTAGAGATTTAGCAGCAATGTTATTCTTAACTCCTATTAGTAAAAATGCTGAGTTAAATGAATTAATAATCAAAGCAAAATCTAACTTATGAGTTTTGTACTTCCAACAACAAAAATAAAAGCGGAACTGGTAAATCCCAAGAGAATTGTGATTTATTCTAAACCAAAGACTGGTAAAACATCAGCTTATGCTGGTCTTGATGATAATCTAATTATAGATTTAGAAAATGGTACTGATTATGTAGATGCTATGAAGATAAAAGTTAGTTCTTTACAAGAATTACTTGATGCTGGTAAAGCTATTAAAGCTGCTGGTAAGCCTTACAAGTATGTAACTATTGATACCGTAACAGCATTAGAAGATATGATTATGCCACTTGCAGTAAAACTTTACAAAACTACAAGTATGGGTAAAAACTTTGATGGTGATAATGTAACTACTCTAGCTAATGGTGCTGGATATTTATATATCCGTCAAGCATTTTTTCAGGTATTAGATTTTATTGATACTTTAGCACCCACAATTATTTTATCAGGTCATATTAAAGACAAAGTGGTAGATGATAAAGGTGAAATGGTTATGGCAGCAAACATTGATTTGACTGGCAAAATTAAATCTCTTATCTGTGCTCAAGCTGATGCAATTGGATATATGTATAGAAAAGGTAATAAGACTATTTTGAGTTTCAAAACTACAGATGAGGTCACTTGTGGCGCAAGACCTGTACATCTTAGAAATGAAGAAGTAGTAGTAAGTGAAATGATTGATGGAGTCCTTGCAGTAAACTGGGACAAAGTTTTTGTAAACAATTAAAAATAAAATAAAATGTCATTAAGTACAAAAGATTTAGCAACGGGTAATGGATTACCAAAAACAATTTCTCCAGGAAATATTAAATTAAAAATCAATAGCTTAGAGCTTGAGGATTTTTCTTTCATTCCTGGTGCAATGCACTTATTATTACATACTGAAACAGAACCAATTGAAGGTTTTGATGGCTTTATGATTGATAAAGATGATGCAAGTAAAGGTCACTATGCTGGTCAAATAGGTAAAGTAAAAGCAAGTCAATATGCTTTTGCAGATGGTGAAACTAAATCTGGTATAAAAATTCAAAGAGATAAATCTTTATTGATTTTCTTGAAAACATTATCTAGTAACTTAGGAATCAGTGAATGGTTTGAAAGTCAAGATGGTAAACATGAAACAATTGAAGATTTTGTAGCTGCTTTTAACAAAACTGCTCCATTTAAAGATATCTATCTTGAATATTGTATTGCAGGTAAAGAATATGTTGGTAAAACAGGTTATACAAACTATGATATGTATTTACCTAAAGCTGACAAAGGTAAGTATGCTTTTGGAAAAGATGCATCTAAAATAATTACTTATGTTGAAGCATTACATGTAAAAAAGACAGAAGTAAAAGAAGTTAAAAACTTTGGTGATGATGATGATTTATCTGTACCAGGTAAAACTTCTACTGATTTTAGCTTAGACTAATATTTATAGTCCAAGGGAGTCAGATATCATGTCTGGCTCCTTTTTTAATTCTAAGATTATGATTTCAACTAAAAACATAGTTAATGATTTAAACTGTATACCTAGAGAATGGGTGTTTGAATATTATCTGAATCTAAAAGAAAGACTATCTGGTCAAAATATTAAGATGTTGTCAGCATTTAATTCTAGTGATAAAGCACCATCAATGTTTATATATTATGATGCTGTAGTAAAATATTATAAGTTTAAAGACTTCTCATCAGGTTATAGTGGAGATCAGATTAGATTAGTAGAACTCATGTTTAATTTATCCAGATCTCATGCTGTAGTTAAAGTAATGAGAGACTATGAAGATTATGTAAACTTAAATGGTTTTGTTAAACTACCTGAGTTTAAAATACATGATAAGTATAAAGTTACTGATTTTGAAATGAGAAGCTGGAATACTCTAGATGAAAAATACTGGTCTGGTTATAAGATTGGATCTAAAATTCTAGAAAAATACAATGTAATACCTCTTAAGTTCTTTACTATGTCTAAAGAAGATTTAGATGGTAGTATAGCTTCATTTACTTTTAATAATCCATATACTTATGGTTACTTCAGAAATGATGGTAGTTTATATAAAATATATACACCAAAAAATGCTGAAAAAAAGTTTATTAAAGTTGAGAATTATATTCAAGGTTTAGAACAGTTAAATTATGATTGCAAGTATCTGATGATTACATCTTCTCTTAAGGATCTAATGAGTTTTGTTAAACTATCTATTGGTAATATTGAATGTATTGCTCCAGACAGTGAAAACACTATGATTACACCTGCAGTATTGAAAGACTTAAAAGCAAAATATACTAAGATTATTTTATTATTTGATAATGATGATCCAGGTATTAATGCTGCTAAAAAATACAAAGACTTGTATGACTTTAATTATGTAGTTCTACCTTTAGAGAAAGATTTATCAGACTCTGTAAAAATACATGGTATAGATAAAGTTAGAGAAGTATTATTTCCATTATTAAAACAAGCATTATGAGTTGGATTTACCAGGGTAAAAAGTTTACTGAAACAGATATACCAGAAAATGGTATTGGATTTATTTATCACATGTCAGTAATATTAAATGGAAATACTTATGCCTATATTGGTAAAAAGAATTTCTTTTCAAATGTAAAAAAAAAACTTGGTAAAAAAGCTTTATCGTTAGTTACTGATAAAAGGTTAAAGAAATATACTAAAGAGCAAAAAGCTAATTTTGAAAATTACTACAGTAGTAATCAACAATTAAAAGAAGCTCACAAAGCAGGAGTTACTATTAAAAGAGAGATCTTGTTAATTTGTTATTCTGCTACAGAATTAACTTATCAAGAAGTAAAGCACCAGTTTAAGTAT
>Ga0181358_1000576_pt1 | contig 16374 bp, 13 predicted proteins | sample Fa13VDMM110SD_FD_130096 | JGI IMG/M metagenome (GOLD analysis project Ga0181358, IMG submission 130096) | Freshwater viral communities from Lake Michigan, USA - Fa13.VD.MM110.S.D | ecosystem: Environmental > Aquatic > Freshwater > Lake | place: USA: Michigan | collected 2013-09-24 | reverse complement strand
TTCATCCATGTACAATGGATGTTGAAATATAATAGGCATAGGGCTAGTTGCAGGGCCTGTTATATACTATGAGATTGCGGACTCTTGATTATTGACCAGCAAGTAAGTTACGCAATTATTTGGACAAAAGATAAAGGCTCCCTATCTGCATAATAGAGAGCCTTTGTATACCGCAAGGATTACGTATGTCATCCGGTTTCGCCGCACACATAACAACACCTCAACAATTATACACCAATTTCATCTCAGACAGACAGTTCGATAAGCAAGATCTTGCTCTTCTAGGCCTAGAATTACTACCCCCAGAAGGTACTCATGAGCTTCTAGGCCACACAAAAGAGTGGTCCGTAAAGCTACCTTATTACGATCTTCAAGGCCAACTCACCGGCTTTAATCGTGTCAGGCTCTTGGCTCCAAAGACCAAGATGAAGTACTCACAGGCTCGAGCTACAGGATCTCATATCTACTTTCCTCCGGGCGCCAATTGGAAAGGCATAGCACAGGAAGTAGATATTCCCATCATTATTACCGAGGGGGAATTCAAAGCCTACCAACTTCTTAAGAAAGTTACCACTGACACATTACTCTACGCTCCCATCGGCTTGGCCGGTGTGACAAGCTGGACTGACAAGTCCGGTCTTCCTCTCCACAAAGATCTAATGCAAATCGCTTGGCACCGCAAAACCAGTTTCGCCGAGAAGCATCGCAAGGTCTATATCATCTTCGATTACGATGGCGCCGGAGAAGAAGGGGAACCTAATGAGCAAGTCGGCATGGCAGAGACTAAGTTGGCTGTCACACTACGTGGTCTTGGAGCTGTAGTCCATCTCTGCCGTGTTGGCCGCTTTGGAGTCGGCAAAGGAAGCAAATACGCTATTGATGACCACATACTTGGAGGCGGAGAGCTTGGCTCCGTTCTCACAGCTACTTCGGTGGTGATGAATGGTGTTGACACCATGGAAACAAAGCTATATGAATTCAAAACTCAATACGCTCTATTCAATGGAGATGTTATAAGATTAAAAGATGGCTTGATTCTTAATTGGAATAAGGCCAAAATTGACAGCGCGCAGCATTACTTTACACAAATCAATACAAATAGCCGCGGAAATGTTACTACCAAGGACATTCCATTACTTGATGAGTATAAAAAATGGCCACGCTGTTGCAAACTTGAACACATTGGTATGTACCCAGAGTTTCAGGGCCTGCAAATAACACCAGATAAGAAGTATAACCTATTTAAAAACTGGGCTTATGAGCCGATACCTAGCGATCCTAGTCCTTATTTGGATTTTTGTGCATATTTCTTTCAGTCTGAGCCTTCGTTTGTCGACTACTGGCACGACTGGGTCGCCAACGTTATCCAATACCCGTGGAGAAGAAACAACACAACCCCACAATTCATCCACGACATGGAGGGGATGGGAAAGTCGGCAATCCCTGAATTTGTTGCAGAGATGATGGGCCTTGGTGAGAATGCACCTGCTGCTACGCTTGGCCCCGACGACCTGTTCTCCAGCTTTAATGGTGGCATGAGAGGAAAGATCTTTGTCGTTGTGAATGAACCATCATCCGATAGAGAAGATCACTCAGCCAAACTAAAAAATCTAATCACAGGTAAAGAAATCACCATCAATAACAAGTACGGAGCTCAATATACCGTCAAGAATTACGTAAACTACGTCTTTACTTCCAATAAGCCTTACATCACTCACATGGGTGCAAGCAGTCGCCGCGAAGCTATTTATAAGTGCCCCACCTTCAGCCAGCAAGATATCTTGGAACGCGTTAGCACTATGATGAGGTGGGCAAGAGCTAATAATGGGGCTGGATTCTCAGCTGTTCTCGATTGGTATATGAGTCGTGATGTATCTGACTTTGATCACTACGCTCCAGCACCAATGACCAAATACAAGCAGAAAGCTATTGAGCTTAGTAAAAGTCCTCTTGAAGCTTTTGCTAAAGAACTTACTGACTGGACACGTGAACATTGCAAAGGATCAGCTGCCTTCACTGCTACTCAGCTCTCAATTCTATGCGAACGGTGGGGCTACGATTCAAAAGCTAAGACTCAATATATTCGTAGAGCTCTTGAATCACAAGGTGAGGTTGAACCAAGCAAGGTCATCAAAGTGCATGGCAAAACTTCTAGGTATACAGTTTTTGTGGTTACACCACAGCAGGGAGACGTTGTTGTAACCTCAACTTTGAATGACATTGCGATAATTACTGAAGAAGCAATAAAGAAAGAAATTGAGCTATAAAGTACTCAATTTACTGTAACTTGTAACTTTGATGTAACTCCAGATGCCTTGGTACGATTACTTAGTTACATGGTTACAGTAGTTACAGTAAAAATAAAAATTAGGAATATATATTATATATACACATAGCTATATAGTTTTCGAGGTAGATGTAACCCGAACTGTAACCTGAGCCTTTTCAGCATTTAAGTTTACAGCCATTCAATTTTATGTTTACAATCATTTCATGACTACTAAAACACCATCAAAGAACGGGAAGTTCTTAGGCCGCCCTAGCAAATACGACTCAGCTTATTGCGAGCAAGTTGTTGAGCTTGGCAAGCAGGGATTGTCAAAGCATCAAATCGCCAGTGAAATTGGTGTGACGTTCAATAACCTGCGTGAATGGGCTGCTGTGCACGACGATTTTCGGGCATCCATGGACTTAGCTCTTGAATATTCGCTGTCATATTGGGAGAACTTGGCGCACATACACATGATTGAGACGCCGGGTGGGCCGAAGATCAACACAGGTCTTTGGTCAAGAAGCATGGCAGCTCGGTTCCCCGAGCAGTATCGTGAGAACTCCAAGATGGAAGTCACAGGCAGAAATGAAGGGCCTATTGAAATCGATCACATGCATGACTTCACTGGGCATTTACTAACTGAGCTCTTGTCTGTGCGCCAAGCGGATGCTGAGTCCGGAACTGAGTGAGGAGTTTGCGGAGAAGATTCGCAAAGGGCCTGACCTAAACAAACTTCCGCCTAATCACAAGGCAGCCACATTAGCTCGCCTTAAATGGTTGGTTGCAGCCAATCGGCACCAAGTACCTCCTTCAGGCGATTGGTGGGATATCTGGCTTCTGCTTGCTGGGCGTGGTGCAGGCAAGACTCGGTGCGCAGCTGAGTGGGTGTGGTGGGAAGCATGGACCAACCCTAATACACGATCATTAGTATCAGCTCCAACGTCCGGTGATGTGCGTGATGTTTGCTTTGAAGGTGAGTCAGGGCTGCTGAACGTGATCCCACGCATTCTCATTAAGTCTTATACAAGGTCTTTGCACGAGATAACTCTTACAAATGGGTCAACCCTCAAAGGCATTCCGGCCTCTGAGCCTGATCGCTTTCGCGGACCTCAGTTCCATCGTGGTTGGCTCGATGAGTTGGCTGCATGGGATTACCTTGATGATGCATGGGACATGCTGCAGTTTGGTATGCGATTAGGTAAGCACCCACGGTTGATATGTACCACAACACCTAAGCCAAAGCCTCTAGTTATTGATCTGGTGGCACGCGATGGCAAGGATGTGGTGTACACCACAGCTAGTACCTATGATAACATCCAGAACCTTGCTCCAACGTTCCAAAAACAAATTCTCCAATACGAAGGTACCAAGCTAGGGCGCCAAGAGATCTATGCCGAGATCATCGACCCTGAAGAAGCCGGCATCGTTAAGCGTGATTGGTTCAAACTCTGGCCTGCTGAGAAAGCGTTACCTAAGTTTGAATACGTGATTCAGTCTTACGACTGCGCCACATCAGACAAGACAAAGAACGACCCGACTGCGTGTGTGGTGCTTGGCATCTTTAAGCCGAGTGAAGATAAGCCACTTGGCGCTATGGTTGTTGATTGTTGGCAGGAATACTTGCAGTACCCTGACCTGAGACCTAAGGTGATTGAGGAGTCTAAGTCGATTTATGGAGATGATAACGAGTTTGGAAGCGGGAAGAAGGTCGACCTCGTACTCATCGAAGATAAGTCAGCCGGTATCAGCCTAATCCAAGATCTGCAGCGTGCTGGCGTACCTGTGAGAAGCTATAACCCGGGCATGGCAGACAAGATGCAGCGTCTTAATATCGTGGCGCCAATCATCAAGCGGGGTCGCATTTACGTACCTGAGTCTTCCAAGAAGGAAGGCTACCCTCGTGATTGGGTTGAGCCTTTGATCAGCCAGCTTTGCTCTTTCCCCGAGGTACGACATGATGACTTGGTTGATGCCACGACTCAAGCCCTAAGAATTTTACGTGATATGGGATTCTTAGATATCGATCCGGTATACAATGACGAGAGTCAGTACATTGATGAAACACGACCTAAGAGGGTGAACCCTTATGCCGCCTGAGGTAGATCAAGACTTAGCCAAGCTATATGCTGCTATGATGGCCGAGCAAACGCCGCCTACGTATGACGATGGCGCAAGTCTCTTACAACGCAACCCCGCAATGATGGATGTCGGACTATTTGGCAAACCAAAGCCTAAGCCGGTTGCGCCGCCTGTTGACATTCAAAGGCGTAAGCTGTTTGGGCTGAGTGAAACTCCTACGGCGCCTGTGCCTGCCCCAATGCCTATGCAGCCTCCTGCAATGTCGCCTGTGTATAAAGCACTTACTACGCCAATGACAAGGCGTGATTTCCTAGGGCATACAGCCCGGGCTGCAGGTAACATGGCGTTACGTGGCGCGCTACCTGAGCTTGGCGCTTTGGCTGAGACTCCAGCACCTTTAACCGAGGTTGCTAAATCTGTAGGCGAAACTATTGCAAAGCCTGTGACAGATACTTTGCGTAATGTACTTTTGGATCATGCAAATTACGTAGGCTCTGAGCATGGTGAAGGTCTTGTCTTTGGATTGCAGGATGTGTATAGCAAATTAAAAGGCTACGTGCCTCGCAATTTGAAGGCAACAATGCCTGATTGGAAAGCTCGTAATGCTGAAATTGGTAAGCTAATTCGACAATACGATAAAGACCCAAGCGACTTTGACGCTGAAGTAGAAGCACAAGAAGCGTTGGAATCAATGATCAAAGACATCACAAATCGAATACCTGAAAAAGACGTATGGCATGCAATAACAGACATTGATCAAGACTTTGGGAACTACGAGCAATCTTCTGATGTTATAGACATGTTGCATGGTTCTGGGCATACACCGAAACAGATTCATGACTTTATGGATACACATCATCCTGACTACGATCCTGAGCAGACAGATCAAGTTATTCAAGATTTACGAGCGCAAGGTAACTAATCATGGCAGCCATGTACGATCAGCTAGGTAACTATATAGGCGACGATGGCGTAGGCACGCCGCCAATGGATGATATGCGCGCGGCACTTGCTCTTAAGAGAGATAAGAGATCGCCTCTGCCTGCAGCTGTTGCAAATATGCAAAAGATCTCGCCTGAGCTACAAGCGCTTATGGCCATTGACGCCAAGCCTTTATCATTGGATGATATATACGCAAGGCTCACAACGCCTAAGGCTACGCCTCTCTCACGTACTGAGCAATTTACACGAGACATGGCAGAGCTTCCTAAGCAATTTGCAGATGTGGAGAACGTTCTTTTTGGCGGGCCTACAAGAGCTGCTGTATTGCAGCCTTGGGAAGCCTTACTAAAGTCTGCGTACAGGATGCCCGGCATTGCTTATCGTGAGCGTATTGCCAAGGATCCGCAATCATTGCGCGAAGCTGCGCAGATGCGTAAAGACTTAGAGGCTTCAACTTTTGAAGGTGGGATGTTCCCAACTCAGCCTTTACAAACTCAAGGTGGGCAAAACTTTGCATCTGACTTTGTCAAGGCACTTGATACGTTTAAGGTACCGTCTGCTTGGCCTGTGGTGCCATCACCTACACGACCAATGCTGACAGGCTCGGATATTAGAGCCATGAAGGGCAACGTACAGAATGTTGCACGCCAAGTTGGTGATATACCTATTGACTATCGCAACGCGCAATCTGGCTTTACTCGTATGGACCCAGTCACAGGCCAACCTACTGTAGGAGCCAAGGCACAAGCACTCATGGATGATTGGGCTAACATATCACAGCGTCGCCAAGAGGTAACAGGCACACCAATGTTTGGTGGCGTTGTGCCTGAGACTAATATGTACGCTGTGCGGCCTGATAAAGGTACAAGAGTAATACAGCCTACTCGTACTTCAGATACATCGACCCATCCGTTTTATGTTGACCCACTTACCAATATTATTTCAGAGGTTGCGTCAGTTGCAGAGCTAGACAATAAGAGATTGTTGAATAGATATGCCGACTTGGATTCGCATCGGTTGCCTTCTCAGCGAGGCGCGGCGCTCCCTATCACAGTAAAAAGGCAAATCAATAATTACATCACCGGCCGTCTTCAAGAGATATATCCAGATGTTCCAATACGTAGTGGTGAAGGTGGAGATGATGCGTTGCATGCAGCGTTCCAAATTGGGAATAAGTCTACAGTGCGTGATCAAAAGCTGTTAGGCATGTATGAAGATTTCTTTAAGACGCCTGAAGGCGAGGCCGCAATAGCCCAATCAGGCGGAACGTTGGTGCCGCCATCTGTACATGCAGAGCGCCATGCAGCTGCCTCTAACTGGTTGAATAGTACGTTTAAAAATTACTTAGATATTCGAGTAGGCACCACGGCTGATCCGCTATTGCAAAAGGCAAGGCAAGGCGTTACGTATAAGCCTGCGTTAGAGCTAGAAGGGTATGCTGAGTCTGTGTCTGATGCTGCGCGTTCAAATAGAATATCAGGTGGGTTTTCTGAAACCGGTGCGCTTCTTCCAGAGTTTCACGCACTTGGCGATAGGATGGATGTTGTTAATGCTGAGCTCAATCAACTTGAAGCTCGCAAAGCTGAGTTGACTGCGACATTGCCTCCTGAATCTGAAATGCAAGGACAATCATTTAATGATGTCATCCCTGGGTATAATGACTTCATGCGGGAATATGATGCCAAAACTGCTGAGCGTAATAAGCTTCGCAAAGATATGGCTAACTTGCGTATTGCGCAAGATTACGAAACCCTTGCTGATGCTGCTGTGCAGCCAAGATTTGTAAATAAAGTATTGAATGAATTGCCTCCACAGGAAGTACCTTTCTATCCATCACTTACTAAAGCGCCGCCTCAGTCTATAGCCTACAATTTGAAAAAAGGGACCTTAGGCGCTCTAGGTATTGAAGACATGGTGAGTAGCTTTTATAATGACGTTCTTACAGGCAAGGTACCTGTTGAGAAGCTAAAAGGCTTAACGGTTGATAAGTATGTGCAACAGCATTTTGATAAGCGCCGACTTAGAGAAATAGAAGAAGAAAAAGCTGCGCAAACATATCTTACCAATGTGAATACTGCGCTACAGGCGCGAGTACAGCAGGTACCGTTGGATAATATTTTTTATAATGCTGCTGTTATTGAGTTTGATGCCAATACACCAAAAGAGCAAGCGTATAAAGACTTAAGCGCCGATACTACAATTCTTGATATTTGCACTGCTGAGTGTGGCGGCGCTGACCCAAAGAAAAGGCATTTTATTACTGGTAAATCGCAAACACATGAAGCAATGTATGACATCGCAACAGGTGAGCGCAACCCAAACTCTAATCTAAGCAGAGACTACTCAACATATACTGATGAAATTTACAATGGTACAAAATTAGCCAGTATACGAGATAGTACGACAGGTTACCCTGCTGCTACCCTACGTATGCAACCTGCAAGTGTGCCTGGGCAATATAATATTAACTGGGTAAAAGGCTACAAGAATGGCACAATTGACCGCGCGTATAGCGAAGGCATTGCGGCGTATTTAAACTCTAGAGAAAATACAATTGCAAGTTCAGGCTCTGAATTGCAAACAAACGCAGGTGTGTTTGACACAACAATGCCTGCAGGTATGCGTTCACTAAGTCAAAGAGTACCGGGCATGGACCCCGAGGAAGTTAGATACTTGGATTTTGACTTTGTAGAACTGCCTCGTTTTGTAACGCAAAATCAATTCAATGAGATTGTTGCAGGGGTAGTGGATGGCACGCCATCTGCGACTGCGCAACAGAGTAGGTTTGCAGTTGAGTCTACAGCCGATATGCGCCGCCGTTTAACTGAGCAGCAATTGGATGACGCAAATGAGCTGCATACTGAAATCATGGGGAAGTTAGAGCAGGTTGTATATGACGCCATACAGCGAAATGAGAGCCCACTTTCTGCGCAACGCGACTTTTTACAAGCATTTCGCGACGACCCAGTGTATTACGCAGGTGATGAAGACCCAGCTATCATTGAGTACGCGCTACGCTTTATAGAAGAACAGAACCCAGATATTGCGCCACAGGATACACAAACAGCGCTTAATAATCTTGAGTACACGCCGTCACAAGCATTGGCACCACCACCTGCTGAAGTGCAACTACCGCCTGAGGATCTTGGTCTATTTGAGCCTGACCCTACACACCCTGCCAATAGACTCGGTGCTACAACACCTGAGCTTGCTCGTTTAAATACGCTGTATGATGAGCTTAACGCTGCTCATGCAAGCATCACACGTAGAATGGCGCCGCTAATTAGACAAGAGATGTTAGGCGCTATCTCAGAAGGAAATCTAAGATCATTAGAAGCTATGCGTAACGAAGCTGATGACATTATTCGTAGTCAAATAGATACAGAAGCACAAATGGTTGCTGCAGGAAGACAGTTTTCTGCCAACGTCCGTGCCGCACAGCGCAATGCAGTTACGCCAACACTTTCTGTAGAAGATTACGCGCAGGAAATCACTGCTTTAAATCAACAATACAGCGTGCTGCAAAGTAATTATGACGACTTGGCACGCGACATGACCCCGTACATTAGACGTGAGAATGATGGCACCATAACTCCTGCGCAGGCACGAGACTTAGCAGGTATGCGTGACGCAGTTGAAGCTGTTTTGCGTGCGTCAAGAGATGTACAATCGCAAATCGCTCAAACTGCAAGACAACAACAAGCAGCATTTGAAATGCAACAGCCCGCGCAGCGCAATGCAGTTACGCCTGAGATAAGTGCTTTAGCAGATACTGAACTATCGCAACGTCTTTCTATTGCTCAATCAACGCAGGCCCAAAATGTATTTGCGCAAATTGTGCGTGACTTGCGTAATAGAGGCCCAGAGCTTACTCCAGAGATGGTTAATCGCATTACGCAGTCGAATCTGGCAAGTATGAATCCTGAAACGCGTAACTTAACGCCTGAGCAGAGAGAGTTCTTAAGCCGCTTACTTATACGGCATCTTGAACGTGAACGTGGCGTTGGATTCGCCAAAGGTGGCACAGTGCGTATTACAAAAACAATTCCCGCCATGCGGGCTGAACTTCGGAGAACCTAATGGCTACTGAAATGCCCATACCACAAGACTATAGTCGTTTTGTTGGGCCTGTTGAAGATGAAAAAGATGATGATGACCATAAGTTTAATGACATCTTTGACGCCGATATGGAAGAAGATACTATTGAAGAGCTACCTGATGGCTCAGTTATTGTACGTATGGATGATCTTAAAGGCCCTGACGATGAGCCTGATTTCTATGAGAATCTTGCTGAGATATTACCTGCCTATGACATGGGTAATGTTGCTATTAAGTATTTGGATCTTATCGATAAAGATAAAGATGCCAGATCAGAGCGTGATAAGCAATATGAGGATGGAATTCGGCGTACAGGCTTAGGGCATGACGCACCAGGTGGAGCATCTTTCCAAGGCGCATCAAAGGTAGTACACCCAGTAATGGCTGAGGCTTGCGTAGACTTTGCAGCAAGAGCTATTAAGGAACTCTTTCCACCGGATGGTCCAGTAAGAACTAAGCTTTATGGTGAGATTACTGAAGAAAAAACTAAGCGTGCTGATCGTAAAAAAGAATTTCTCAATTGGCAGTTAACTGAGCAAATTGAAGAGTTCCGCGATGAGCAAGAGCAGATGTTTACTCAAATCCCATTAGGCGGCTCTCAGTATTTCAAAATCTGGTATGATGATCAAAAGAAACGACCTTGCGTAGAGTTTGTGCCAATTGACAATATCTATTTGCCATTTTCTGCTGGTAACTTTTACACCGCAGCTCGTATTACTGAGGTGCAAGATATTACGCAGGAAGAGTTTGAGCTTCGTGTATCGCAAGGTTTGTATTTGGATATTCAAATCCATCGCGCAAGTATGGAGCCTGAAGAGTCTAAGGCTGAGAAGGCCAATAAAAAGATTGAAGGTAAGAGTTCTCAAGGTGAGAATATTGATGGCGTACGCCGAGTCTTTAATATCTATACATGGCTTGAGCTTGAGGATGATACCTACTCCAAAGGTGAACGCGCGCCGTATATCTTAACCATTGATGAGATTTCTCGTGAAGTTGTAGGCTTATATCGTAACTGGGAATTAGGCGATAAGACTCTATCTAAAATGGATTGGATTATTGAGTTTAAGTTTATCCCTTGGCGTGGTGCTTATGCTATTGGTTTTCCGCATCTCATTGGTGGCTTATCGGCAGCATTGACTGGCGCATTACGTGCTTTATTGGATAGCGCTCACATCAATACTGCACCAACCATGTTGAAGCTCAAAGGTGCTAAGATTTCTGGCCAAAGTACTACCATTGAGCCTACACAAATTGCTGAGATTGAAGGCGCACCGGGCGTAGATGATGTTCGTAAGATTGCCATGCCTATACCATTTAATCCGCCAAGCCCAGTTCTATTCTCACTTTTAGGCTGGTTAACCGATGCTGCTAAAGGCGTGGTTACTACTAGTGAAGAGAAGATAGCTGATGTCAATTCTCAAGCTCCGGTAGGTACTACACAAGCCCTTATTGAGCAAGGGGCTGCTGTTTTCTCTTCAATTCATGCACGTTTGCATGAGTCACAAAAGAAAGTACTTAAAGTTATTGCACGTCTTAACCGCTGGTATCTTGATGAGCAACGCTTAAATGACATTGCTGAAGATATTGGTGTTACAAAAGAGGATTTTGAAAAGAATTCTGACATTGTGCCTGTCTCTGATCCGCATATCTTTTCAGAAACTCAGCGCTACGCGCAAATTCAAGCACTTGCAGCACGCTCACAAGCAAATCCTGACCTATATAACCGTCTAGCGGTTGAAAAACGTATTCTACGGCAGATTAAGATCCCAGATATTAACGAGGTATTGCCAGATCCGCAAAATGTTAAGGATATGAACCCAGCTTTGGAGAACGTGGCCATGACTGTAGGCAAAGCTGTTGGCGCTTTCCCACATCAGGACCATTTATCACACATTCAGGTGTTGCTGGATTACTTACAAAACCCAATGTATGGTAGTAATCCCATAATTGCACCTACTTATGTCCCAGCAGCACTTGAGCACCTAAAGCAGCATGTCACTTTATGGTATCTCAACCAAATTGATACTTACGCAAGTGAAGCTTTAGGTAGACCATTTGATGTTATGCGCGAACAAGAGTTACCGCACGATGCTGATAAGCTATTAGCCGTTTCATCGCAGCATGTAATGATGGATACGCAAGGTGTATTTGAACAAATACCTACAATTATTCAAAAATCAATACAAATGCTGCAGCAAATGAGAGGTACACCACCTCCAGACCCTGCAACACAAGCCTATATGCAAACTTCTATGGCTGAGACGCAGCGTCGTGCAACAAAAGACCAAGGCGACCTGCAATTAAAAGCTCAGAAAATGGCTTTAGATCAGCAAGCACAGGAAAAGAAGTTGCAAACAGACTTAATCTTAAATACTGAGGATAACCTTACTCAGGAACGTATTAAAACAGCTGAGTTGACTCATGACGCAGCTTTATTACAGCATGAGCAAGTAAGAACTGCTCTTTCGGCGCAGCAGCAACTACAATCTCAATTAGGAGAACCAAATGTCTGATGACATCAATATGCATAAACGCCTAGCTATGGGCGAAGCCGGTGGTTTTACACAAGCCAAAGGCAAAGGAATTAAAGGCTATAAATCAGGTGGCGCAGTTATGCCAGAAAGCAAAACTCGCACACTGATAGAGGATTCTTCACAAAAGCAGCCTCTGCCTAAACCAACCGGTAAGATCGCTTCTCTGAAAAAGGGTGGCTCTCTTAAAGGTCCCGGTCTGACAATCGCAATAGCACTACCTATGCGAAAAGCAGGTCGCGGTCGCTGATGAGGACTATTTCAGACTTTATTGGCCGCATCAAGGCTGAGCAAGAACAGATTTCACAGGTACTTAAAGCTGGTACGCCTGTAAATTTTGAATCTTATCAGCGCTTGGTGGGCCATTACCAAGGCTTGGAAGAAGCTTTGTCAATTCTTGATGCTCTTTTAGAAGAGGAAAAACGAGATGTCGAATGATATCGCTGAGCAAACGCTTGCAGAAGCGTTTCCGTTAGTAGATCCACTTATGCGCCCTTATGGTGCTCGTGTCTTGGTGCAGCTTCGCGCCGTTAAAGACAAAGTTACCGCATCGGGTATTATGTTAGTGGAAGAAACAAAAGAAACTGAGAAGTGGAACACCATGATTGGCAAAGTTATTGCCGTAGGCCCGCTTGCATTTATGAAGCGTGACACCATGGAACCATGGCCAGAAGGAGCATGGGCACGAGTTGGGGATTACGTGCGTGTGCCAAAATGGGGCGGCGATCGTTGGGAAATCGACTTTGAGCAAGGCGAGCAAAAAGGTAAAGCACTCTTTACTTTTTTCAATGACCATGAGCTCATTGGCGCCTGTACTGGGGACCCCCTCGCAATTAAAGCGTTTGTTTAAGCGCAGAAAGGTAAAACTATATGACTCCCACTGAAAAATTGGAACTACAGGTGGATGAGGAGCTTGACGGATCTGCTGTTGTGCAGCTTCCTGATAGTGAGCCATCACCGCAAACTTCTGAAAATAACGCAGATGATGATGACGATGGTCCTTCTGGCGATTATGAAGCCAAGGATGGTATATCTGATAATGATCCTGAACGTGAAGCTATTCGAGCAGCTCGTCGAGAAGAAAGAAAGCTCAAAAAGCAACTTCATCGTGAAAAGGCACGTGAGTCTAACCATCTTATTTCTGCACTAAAGAAGCAAAATAATGCCTTGGCGGATAGACTTGCTGTGTTGGAAAAGAAAACATCAGGCGCAGAATTAGCACGTGTAGATAAAGCCATCGACGATGCTGGTGTACAAGTTGAGTACGCCAAAATGAAGATGAAAGAAGCTGTGTCTGCACAAGATGGTGAATCTTTGGTGCAAGCCCAAGAGATGCTATATGATGCTCAACGTAAGATGGAGTCTTTAAGTAATATTAAGGAGACTGCCACTCGCCAAATGTCGCAACAACCTAAGCAAAATATACAACTTCCTGACCCTATGGTTCAGAGAATGGCTGCTGATTGGATGGGGCGTAATAATTGGTATGATCCGCAAGGCAAAGATCTTGATTCAGAGATTGCTCAAAAAATTGACCGCACATTGACTGAAGAAGGGTTTGACCCAACTCAAGAAGATTATTGGGAAGAGCTTGACGAACGTTTACAAAAATATTTACCACATCGTTCTAACACAGGATATAATGAGCGTAACAGAAATCAGAGGCCTAGATCTGTGGTTACTAGTTCGGGGCGAGAATCATCAGGCGGAGTACGACCTAATGAGTTTCGCTTAACACCTGATCGTGTCGCAGCCATTAAGGAAGCAGGCATGTGGGATAATACAGAACGACGTAATAAGATGATTCGTAAATTTGCGGATTGGGATCGTCAAAACAAACCGAATAGGGGCTAATGATGGATGACAGAATAAAGAAAAACGCTGGTGTAGGACGTGAAAGTCGTGCTGCCGATGATCGTAAGCGCGATGCACCCGAAACCAACTTTGTATTTTCCGAGGAGCGTCGTAAGATGTTCCGCTCGGAGTGGCTTCAAGAAGCACTTCCGACCCCACCCGAAATTCCGGGTTACCATTTGTGCTGGTTGTCTTCTACAAATCAGTACGACCCAATCCACAAACGGATGCGAATGGGTTATGAGCCTGTAAAAGCCGAAGAATTGCCGGGCTTTGAGCATCTAAGAGTGAAAGCTGGTGAGCATGCAGGTTTTGTTTCTTGTAACGAAATGATCTTGTATAAGATGCCTATGGATCTTTATCAAGAAATCATGTTTGAAATACACCATCGTGCCCCGCTCGAAGAGCAGGACAAGATTAAGGTGCAACAAGAACAATTGCTTGGAGCTCGCGATAGCGGGGGTCGTTCGCTTGTATCAGTAGAAGGTGAAGGCATGGAATCTAACGCCACAGCTAAAGTACCAATTTTTGAGTAATTTAGCATATCGAATGTGAAAGGACTCATTATATGAGCGCAACTTCTGCACCATTCGGTCTTCGTCCGGCGTTCTTTCCTACGGGATTGGAACGTGCTCAGGCGTTGGCTAATGGCATTACATCGGCTTACAATACAGATATTCTCAAAGGTCAGCCGGTCAAGTACAATAATGGTGTTATCAACCCTGTATCTTCTACAGAAGCTTTCGTTGGAGCATTTTCCGGCGTAGAATTTACTGACACTACAGGTCGTCGTCGTGTGTCAAACTACTGGCCTGCAAATACAGCTTACCAAGCTGGTAGCTGCATAGCTTATTTTTATAACGATCCTTTGATCGTATATGAAATCCAAGCTGATGGCTCTGTAGCCCAAACCTCGATTGGCGATAACGCTAATTTTTCTAACCTAACTGCTGGTTCTACTACAACTGGTCTGTCACAGTGCACTATGTCGGCTACATTGACAGGTACTGCGACTTTTGGCCAAATGCGTATTGTAGACTTAGCACCGTACGCTGACAACGCTTGGGGTGATGCATACACGATTGTTCGTGTACAAGTTGCTAACCATCAGTTGGTCGCTACTCTTAACGCTATCTAAGGGAGGGCATAAACTATGGCAGCCCCAATGAGAAGTACTGACTTCCGATCGATTGTTGAGCCAATTCTCAACGAAGCATTTGACGGAGTTTATGACCAGCGTACCGATGAATGGTCCGAGGTTTTCCGTGAGCAACAAGGTATTCCACGTAACTACCACGAAGAGCCAGTCCTGTACGGTTTTGGTGCAGCACCTGAGTTGCCTGACGGTACTCCAGTGTCGTATCAACAAGGCGGTGTCCTCTTCCTCAAACGCTATGTGTACAAAGTGTATGGCTTAGCCTTCGCTCTGACCAAAGTGCTGGTTGAAGATGGTGACCACATCCGTATTGGTTCTGTATATGCCAAGCACTTGGCGCAATCCTTGGTTGAAACTAAAGAAACACTTGCAGCCAACGTGCTGAATCGTGCTTTCAATAGTGCCTACCCAGGCGGTGACGGCGTTCAGTTGAATGCTACTACTCACCCAATCGTTAATGGTAACTTTAGCAATCTGCTATCGACTGCCGCTAACTTGTCGCAAACTTCACTAGAGCAGATGCTTATCCAAGTTCGTCAAGCAGTTGACAACAACGGTAAGAAAATCCGTTTGCAACCAACCAAACTGGTTATTGCACCGGGCAATGTGTTTCAAGCTGAAGTATTGCTGAAGTCTGTTTTACGTGCAGGCACTGCAAATAACGACATCAACCCAGTTAAATCAATTGGTTTGTTGCCAGAAGGTGCAGCTGTTCTTTCTCGTTTGACTTCAGCAACTGCATGGTGGGTAGAAACAGACGCACCAGAAGGCTTGAAACTTATGATGCGTCGTGGTTTGGAAAAAACCATGGAAGGCGATTTCGAAACTGACTCAATGCGCTATAAGAGCACTGAGCGTTACGATCTTGGCTGGACAGATCCTCGCGCGTTATACGGCACGCCCGGCGTGTAAAGTACTAGGGGCTGGGATAAAACTCAGCCCCTTTATTCACTATTCGTCAAACTTTTCAAGGAGCAGACGATGCCCCAATTTTCAGATGACCTATTTCTAGGTTCCGCCATTACCGTACAAGGTATGGACGCCTACCCTGCAGTTTCAACCTTTACTGGCTCAATTGCTACTACTACATTAACTGTCACCGCAATGCTTTCTGGTGACCCAATTATTGTAGGTATGTTCATTGACAGCTCAACATCACTCACCAATGGTACTTATATTACAGCTTTTGGTACAGGTACAGGTGGAGTAGGTACTTACACCGTAAGCGCATCACAAACTGTAGCAAGCGCCACAATTATTGGTTCAGGCAATGCTTTGTTGCAAAACCCATCCCCAATGAGCGTAGGTGTAGGCCCACTAGGTCGTCTTTATGTTTGGGACGCTGTACCGCAAGCAAAACTAACAACTAACATTGTTGCCGCTGTTATTACAACTGCTACCACGCTCACGCTTGCCGCAGGTGCTGGTGTTACATCCGTTAT
>Ga0181358_1000575_pt1 | contig 16374 bp, 21 predicted proteins | sample Fa13VDMM110SD_FD_130096 | JGI IMG/M metagenome (GOLD analysis project Ga0181358, IMG submission 130096) | Freshwater viral communities from Lake Michigan, USA - Fa13.VD.MM110.S.D | ecosystem: Environmental > Aquatic > Freshwater > Lake | place: USA: Michigan | collected 2013-09-24 | reverse complement strand
CTTTGTGCTTTGAATCTAAATGATTCTGTAGCCAGATTTTTTGTTCAAATGGAATGTTTGAATTGTAAATTTCCGGATGCATTTTATCCTTGTATAGAAGTCGAGTGCTGTAGTCCATTAAACAGCTCTCTTAGTATCGTAACTAATAATGTGGTCTCTGCCGGTCCAATTGTAACCTACCTTCATAGCTATTTCAATAGATTTTGGATATATTTCAATTAATGTTTCTCTAGTATCCCCAGCAGGCATCAACCAAGTTTTATTCTTAGGAATATTCATTTCCTGTCTGAATATTTCAATTTCACCTAAACACTCTATTGTACCATCCCAAACTGGTTTGTAATGATAATCAGTATGATAATCTAAAGTTTTACGAATTGCATCATAATTTAAACGTAGTTTGTTGTGTTGATCAATCATTTTTTGATCAACGAGTTTACCCATTGGAGTGGTAACGTTAAGAGCAGGAACAGAATTACTAAACTTTGGAGATAAAGATACCAACCCAAACGGATAATCGGTTTCAACATAGTGGCTACCTTCTGTTTCAATGGTTATGCATATACCCCGCTCATGAGCAAAGTGAGTTAACTCATTACACAAATCGGGTTGCATTGTTGGTGAGCCTCCAGTTAACATCATTTCTGTAATTCCAGGATCTTGATCATAAATCTTAACAATATCGTTAAACGTATAGATACCTTTTTCTGGATGGATACTTGTATACCAAGAATCACACCATCCACCTTCTCCGAACCAACATCTGTGAGTACAACCTGTTGTTCTAATTGCTATTGTAGGACGTCCTTGTCTTGAACCTTCTGACTGTATGCAACGGTAGATTTCAAGTACAGGTAATTTTTTATTATAGTCGAGAATACGACCTGGTTTTTTATATTCTTTTTCCATTATTATCCTTTGTAAAGGGCACTATTTTTTCCATGTTCCATAAACTCAACTTGAGCTACTCTAACGCGCCCATTAGTTTCTTCGTTAATAAAAACATTAAGTTTTTCATATACAAATTTAGCAAATTGCTCAGCACCAACGGCTGGTATTACTCGTACCTGAGCTAGTCCATGATCGCCCATAGCTTTCCATCCAGCTAGGTATGGGTCATCTTCAGCCACAATTAAAGTGTGGTCAAACATATAGTCCATCCATTCTTTAGGGTTCATATCATCGATAGTTCCTTTAGCGCGTTTCATGCCTCCAAAATCCCAAACCCAATTACGTTCATCAAGTTCACCTTCGAACCATACTTTAAAACTTACTCCATAGCCATGAAGGAATCTACAATGTGTACCTTCTGCTTTCCATTGACGAAATACGCAACTAAATCCGTCAAAAACTTTTGTTGATATATGTTTACTCATATTATTTATAAAAATTTATAATCTCATTTAATGATTTAACTCCTGTAAATCTACGAACTTCTTTTCCGTTCTCCACAAGAATTACTGTAGGAACACTTCTTATTTCAAAATCTGTTGTATACTGTTTTTGAGTATCAACATCTACTTTTATTACTGGTACTTGTTTACCTACTTGTTCCATGATGGGGGATAGGGTTTTGCATGGTTGACACCAGGCTGCGGAGAAATATATTAAGCTTTTCATACTAGTTCCTCATAAATACCAATAGTCTCACTAAAGATTAAAGTAATAGCTGCTACCTCAATATCAAAAAATAAAAAAGCATATCCTAAGATACGAATAGCGGATTTAATAAAACTAATTTGTTGGTGTTTTTTAGGATTAGGATGGTTCATAGTTCTATAATTTCAGTTTTAGGGTAATGTTCTAAGATTCGTGATGTATGTTCTTTATATAAAACCTTAGCTTCTTTCCAATTGTGTGACCAAAATAGGGAACCATACATCATTCCGATGTATGCTTCCCCTTCTTGGTTCACAATAATATATTCTTTACGTTCAAATGTTGGTCGTTTTGGCGTCCTCATAATTTTCTAAAACCGAAGATACGAACTCTTTTACATATTCCCAAGTTACAGGGCCAAATTCATCAGCATATTGAACTGGATCTTTTCTTCCCAATTTAATAAATGCCTCTACTCGCTCAACACTTGATGCTGATTTGTAATCTGAAAACCATTCTTCTGATGGGTTGCCATAGCTGTCAAAAACAACATGAACCATAGGCTTATATGATGTGTTTGTTTTAGCGTATACCTTATCAAAATTTAAGTGAAGATAAGTACAGCACTTTTCACCATCTTTTAAAATACCAGCCTTATCATCACTAAGATAAGGAGTATAATACTGGACACGATCAGCACCCCAGTTACCAGCACAAAAAGCAGCGTAATCAATATCTCGAAACTCCTGGCGGCAGTCCGGATAAATTGCATGATCCCCTGCATGGATACCCATTGCGATTTTAACTTCTGTATTTTTTTCATCTGCGATACTTAATGCTACTGCTTGAATAATTGAACTAAATATTTTATTACGATTAGGGACAACTGTTGCTTTCATATTATTTTCAGCATAGTGTCCTTCAGGAACATCATCTCCACCTTTTACTAAGGCTGAATTAAGTAATTTGTCTAACCCTTTTAATGTAATTGTTTGATGTTTTACTTTAGCATAGTATTGTTCATCCTCATAACGAGAATGGTTGTTTAAATACTTTACTAATTCTTTAGCACGTTCTAATTCAATGTTGTGTTTTTGACCGTAATCAAAGGATAGTGCTGTAACTTCGTAGCCATCGGCAAGTAGACGTAGTAACAGTGTCGAGGAATCCATTCCCCCAGATAAGCTAAGCACTGCTTGTTTATTCATAGTTTTGTTTTGTTTGCTAATTTACGTAATTTTTCTAAATTATTCAAGTTCATTCGAAAACGATTTTCCCAAATAGCATCTAGTACTTTTTTAATTTCCGCCTCCCAAGCGGGATTAATATCTATTTTTTCCATAATTTAAAAAGGTAAGTCGTCTGGTTCATTGTAAAGGATTTCTGTAGAAGATGTTGTTCCCTTATTAAAATAATCATCTAGCCAACTTTCAGGATACATCTGGATTGGTCCAGAGTATATAGAGTTACTTACTTCTTTGGTTTTAATTGGAATTTCGTCATGTTGAGCTGCTGTGCTTACTTGCATTCCTAATTCTCTACCTGCTGGTTTCTTTAGGTAGTCGTAAAGTGATAGAAATTTTTCCATAACTATAACATACAAAAGATTTTTTAATCCTCCAACTTAAAATTTATTAAGTTTATTAAAATATTCTAGGTTATATGTTAATAATTGGTAATCGATTTTTTCGGGTTCAATGTACATTACATCATCAATTCGAGTTTTAGGTTTAGTAATCAAACCATATTCTTTGTATTTAGTACCCTCAATAGTTGCAATGATAGGATTTGAGGTATCAATTGTATCTACAAATGTAAATCCTTGATAGTATAAAAATTCTTGAGGTAAGCAACATCCTAATAAGTGGATCTTATCACCTTGAGAAATTATTTTTACATTGTGGAAATGAGTAATAATAGAAATTCTACCTAACATTTTAGCCATATCTACATTAGGATGTTTTACATACTTAGCATAAAACGTTAATCCATATGGAAATGCAATCTTTTTATATCCTGAAAGTTTATATGATTCATAGCAGCGGATTAAATCGTGCAATCCTAAACCTTGAACAACTGCTACTCTCATTACCTCCTCAGGCCAATCTTTCATATGAATCCATTTTTCGGCATTAGCAATAGATAAATTAGCATTTTCCCAAACATCAGGAACAATAAATTCATTGGGTTTAAGTTCATTAATCCAATATATTAATCTTTCCCAATCATATGCCTCACCTAATTCATGGAGCGAGTTGTCCATAATAATGTAACGGCCTTCTTCTTTAGCACGACGGAAGTAATTCTCATACTCCGGTTCCTTGTCTAATAAATGAGGCAAACAGTAATCATAATCATTAAACTGCTTACTATCTTCGAGCAAGCATAATGGGGTTTCGTGTGATTTCTTAATAAACGACATATTATCTTCTACATAAATATACAAAAGAGGGCTTGTAAAACCAAGCCCTTCTTTTATTTTTTGATTAATTTAAATTATTTCGCACGCACCTCCGGCACAAGCTGCTTGGTCCATCAATGCTGTATTGTCACTAATTTCAACTACTTTTGACAAGTCTAACAAATGAAGTGGTTTAATAGCCTCGTTAAATTGTTCTTCAGTAATGGTTTCGAAAGGAGCTTGAACATAAGTACCTAAGTCCTCAGGTAAGAATGATAATGCTGTAAAGTATTCTTTATTGTCATATAGCCAATCTCCAACCCCAGCCCATTCATCTTTTTTAATAGTTACTGTAGCTGATACATTATGCATGTTATTTCCTTTTCTATGGCCTGGTTTAATCCAATTTTTATTAATTGTTTTAATACGCTCTAATAAATCCATAGCTGATTCACTACGCGTAATTGAACCTTCTGGAGAACGCTGAGGAATAGATAATACTGATTGTAATGTAGGTTTAAATACATCATCCTCTAGCATTTCAGGGTGGTAAACAGATAAGTATGAGTATAACGCCTCATTTTTGCCTAAACGGATTCGACGCATGTAAAAATCATCGTGCCAAGCATGGATACCTGAGCTAGTACCTAGTACTAATGATGTAGTACCTGAAGGTTTAACTGTAGTTACACGAGCTGCTTTGTTAATACCTAAAATAGCTGCTACTCTTTCATTTTCATCACAAGCGGCTTTAGCTGCTTCTTTCATATTTAATTTAAATACAGCACCTGAGGCGATACCTGTCATTCCAATACCTAATAATGCTTCTTTTTCGGTTGTTTTTTTCCAAATATCTCTTAAGTAATGGAAATCAGTATAAGAGGCTTGTAGTGTACCAATAAAAGCTGCTGCTTTAGATCGTGCATTGTATTCCTCTTGTGTTTCAATGTCTGAAGCATTAATTTCACATAGGTTACAGAATTGATTAGCTTTTAAATTAATTTCAGCACAAGGGTTTGTTCCAGCATCTTTATCGTTTGTAAACAAGAAACCAGGTTCACCACTATTAGAGGCCTCAATTTTTTTCCACAGTCCGAAGAATGTGTCTTTATCAATTTTGTTACGAAGCAACACTGCTGAGTTATTAGAACGACCACGTTGTGGGTTATGTTCCCACCAGTTGCCAAATTTGCAAGTTAGCATATCCTCATCGTGTAAATTAAACAATGCGATCAAAGCCGCCCTACGAATACCTCCGGACAACACAGCATCAGCTAAGTGACAAATAATGTCGTGACATTCTAAAGTTGTTAATCTTTCACCATCGTTTTTACGGTCTAAAATCGCTTGCATATGTACTAAAGCAATTTTCAATGGCTCAGGACCTGGTGCTTTACCTCCAACTGTAATTAATGATGCACCTTTAGGGCGGATATCACGGAAGTCAAATAATGGGGCGGTTGTGGTGTAACCAAAATAAGCTTTAGTTAACATACGAACAGCATCAGCCCATCCTTCAATAGAATCACCTACTAAATAACGCTTTGATTTTAAAGGTTTTCTAATTTCGGGTAATTGCTCAACGTGGTGAGTTTGTACTGAATATCCTACTCCACAACCTGAAAGCAATAGGAACATAATTTCAGAGAATGCCCTGTGGTCATCAATTGGTAAGTAAGAGCAGTTAAAGATACGAGAGTTGTTAATGGAAATAGGTTTACCTGCAAATTGCATTGAGCGCATTGAAGGTAATACTTTTTTCTCATATACATACTTGTATGCAGCTTCAATTTCTTCAGCTAAATTTGGAAATTTATCCAAATGCATTGTTTTATTGCGTGTAACGAGTTCTTCCCATGTTTCACGTCGATTTTTTTCAGGGACGTATTTGGCGTATTTAAGGTACACGGTTACATCCGACAAGATATTTTGTTCGATATTCATAGTTTTTAATAATTTGTAGGGTTAAGTTCAAAAAATCTTTGTGATAACATAGACTTATCAACGGAGTCAATTTGGTTAGAATAGGCACTTTGTTTTTGTTGAGGTTCATCTTCTTCAAAGTTTTCACCTAATATATCAAAATGTCCTGTAGTAGTATCAATTTTTGTATTGAATGTTAAACCATCCATGCCATATCTGTTTTTCATAATGTGAAATCTTCCTAGTCCACTAACTTTATCTTGCCGTTTACGTGATAAGGATATAGCAACATCAGCAATCATAAGTTTATCATATGAGCCGGCCGCTTTATCGCCTTCAATAATATCGTCTTTTGCACCAGCTCGGTTTACTTGTGAGGCAGTCCAAACAGGGATATTAAGTTGTCGGGCAAGACTTTTAGTACTGATATAAATATCATCTATCTCATCTTTCCGTTCTTTATTTTTGCGAAAAGATGAAAGAAGATCAACATAGTCAATAATAACTAAATCTGGCTTCATCTCAGAGTCAGAGCACTTCTGGATGTGTGATTCTATTGTAGAAATTGATGCTTTTCTAGGCGCGTATTCTTTAATAATCAACTTACCTGGTAAGGCATCTATGGCAGTTTGTACTTGATCTCTGTGGTTATGTACTTCAGCAACACTAACTCCTGAAAAATAAGCATCGTACCGTTTACCTACATATCCTTCACCTAATTCTAAGGTATAGTGAACAACATTAAATCCTAATTCAACAGCGTGTGCACCCATAGCAATAAGGCACCAAGATTTACCACCACCTGGTGAGCCAAATACAATTCCTAAGTCGCCATTACCTAAACCATTTTGTAATAGTTCATTAAATCGTTCAAAAGGAGTTGGAATAACACTGCGGTGTTCGTTTCGGTAACGTGACTCGATATCTTTGACATACTCGTGGCCAATATTTTTGTCTTGACCCGCTTTTAACGCGCTATCAATGAGGAAACGAATGGAATCATAGTCCCCCATGTTCAGCATCTCTACACTTGAAAATAACGCATTTTTTAATTGTTGGTTTTTGCAAAAAGTAGCAAATTCTTTTTCAACATATTCAATATCCTCAGCAGCCTCAAATGTTCTATAACATTCTCTTAATTGTTCAACTAGGGAAACTTTTAAAATCTCATTTTCAATCTTTTTTACTTCAACCTGGAAGTATTCAAGGCTAGGAACTGTGTGGTATTCTTGATAATATTTTAAGGTTTGTTGAATTAACCATTTGTGTGATGAGTTATCAAAATATTCATCTGATAAAATATCATGTATTGTCTGTAAGAATTTTTTATCATTCAATAAACAGGCAATTACTTTGGTTTGGAATCCTGTCCCATACTGTGCTAAACTTCCTAACGTCATAACTTACTTTCTAAAACTATTTAATACTTTAAAATTTTCTGGTAACCAGTAACTGATGTTTTTTAAGATATTTCCTAGACCATCCTCATTACATAAATGGGTAAATGAGGGAATGTCTAAAGAAGGTACTTGTTTATCAATTACTTCCTTGAGTATACGAATCTGACTTTCATCTACCAAAGGATTCTGTAAATCCATTAACTTATAATTAATGCGTAAATTGTTCTCTTCAAACACTATTCGGGAATATACAATGTGTTCTTTATACTTTTCGGCACTAATGCTAAGGATATCATCTAATGATAAAGTACGATCAATTAATTCTGGGAATTTTTTAAGTAATCCTTTTTCACCTAGACCTTTAATGCCCTGGACTTGGTCAGATTTATCTCCTAATAATGTTTTATAAATGATAAAATTAGATGATAATATTCCAAATTTTTCTTTTACAGTATCAGGGGTATAAAACTCTTTTTCAGTTGGACGGTATACAGTAATATTTTCATTTACTAATTGTATAAAATCTTTATCGCTAGATACAATTACTACTTTAGATTTGCCTAAATTATGATAATAAATAGCTAAATACGCAATAACATCGTCGGCTTCGGCCTTATCTAGTGAAATTATATTAACAGGTAAACAACGTAAATAATGTATTAATCTAGATATTTGGTCAACTTTAGCATCATTTTCTTCCTCTAAACTATCAAATATATCCCAATTTGTAATTCGAGTAATGTTACGATTTGATTTATACTCGGGAAGTAGGTTCTTCCTGTTAAGAGAAGAACCCATTCCGTCAAATACTACGTAAACTGAGGTTGGTTGGTTTAATTTAATTAAAGAACCTAGTGAACGAAGAAACCCTCCTAATCCACCAATATGTACCCCAGTTTGGTTTACATAATTGATCATAGCAAAGTTTCTAAAAAATAGATTTAAACCATCTATTAATAATACTCTACTATTTTGGTCAAATGAATGTACTGTTTCCTCTTGCTTTATGTTATCAAGCAACTTAAGTAGATCACTATTCTTCATCCGTTAATCCCAAAGGGATATCACGCGTTGACTCATCCCAATCTGAAGTATCTTCAATAACATCAAATTTACCATCACCTAAAATATTTTTCCATTCGCTAGAGTGGGCTTTCTTATAAGTATCGATATCTTTTTTATCATCTTCAATAAAACCATGTATAGTGGCAATTACAACACTCTTAGTTTGTAATCCTGTAACGTGGTTTTTATCACAAGATACTTTGGTTCTTACAGCAAATTCAACTTCTTTACCGTCTTTAGTTGCTTTAATTTTACTAGTACCACTATTAGTGATATTACCAAAAGTTAAAACAATAGATGCATCCAAAAACATAGTTTCACCGTTTTTCATTTTCATTTTAGGTTGTGCCATAATGTTTTCGGCAGGGGCAACCCAAATTTTATTGATAGCTACCATTGTATTAGTATAAGGTGCTGTTTCTTTTCTAGATAACGGAAAACGTTGATTAATAAAATTACCAAATTGTTGAGACATTGCTCCTGCGTTCCACATTGGGTTGTTCTTATTTTGTTCAACACTCATTTTACATGGTATTGAACCAATTGAATCCCAGAAGAAACATAAATCATAAGGTAAATTACCTTTTTTCTGTTCATCTAACAAATCGGCAATGAATTCAGCTACGTCTTCAATTGTACCTAAAGATGACCTATCTTTGTAGATAAAAAATCCATTATGGTCAGTTACCTCACCTGTTTCGGGATCAATAACATCATTTAACTGGAAGCCCATTATTCTAGCGTGTTCCCAAGACCATTTCATTTCAGTAATGATGAATACGGGTAAAATGTTCATTTTTTGAGCGCTAATAGCTAACTCAAGCAATGCTGTAGTTTTACCTGTGTTACTATGGCCTCGTAACAACGTAATGTGTCCCATTGGGGCTCCAACAACCGAAATTGATTGTTGGAGTGCATTTGAAAAGGGAATCCACCTTTGTTCCTTAAATTTTACGTTTGTGTTAAGAAGTTTTTTCTCTTTAAAACGCTCAAGGTCAAAGTTTCCCTGGATTTCTGAGGCTACAGCCTCAGTTAGTGATTTTTTGGCCATAGTTAGAAGGGTAGATCATCATCATCGCCAAACAAAGAGTCAAATTTGTCTGTTTTGCTTTCTTTAGGAGTTAAAGCATAATTTGGCTTCATAGGCTGTACAACTTCTTCTTCCTCGGCTTCAACTGTAGATGCAGGAGCTGCTTCCTCAGGATTTAACCACTCTTGCAACAAACGCTTCATTTCATCAAACTCATAACGCTTGTACAAGTCAGTTGGGCTAGGTTGTTCGACTAGCATTTTCTCAGCTGCTTCTTTGTTTTCAACTAAAGGTGTTTGTTTAGTTTTAACACGAATAGATGATTTGTTGTAGGCAGTACCAGTAACATCTGGTCCAACTGTGTCTACAGTAATGTCTCTACCTTCATAGATGTCAGTGTAATCCCCGATATCCTCATCATCCGCAATTGATAAGAATTCTAGGTACAATTCTTTACCAAATTCCCACAAACGAACACCTAAATGCTCTTCACCACGAACAATTACGGGTGCAAAAATACGCATTTTAGGATCTAACTTTTTAGCTAATTTCCAATTTTCCTTGTCTTGAGATTGACGGAGTTGTTTTGCAAACTCAACAATAGGATCTTTGTCGCCAAAGTTTAGGGGAGAAATCATTGTACGGTTTCCAATTCCATAGTGGAAGTACAATTCTTTAAATGGGTTCGTTTTATCGAACGCGGAGGGGACGATTCGGATAACCTGTTTACCAACCGAAGGTTTCCAAAAGAATTTTTTGCGATCTTCGCCCGAGTTTTTCTTACCGGGTTTCTGCTGCATGGCATTTAGCCTCTGTTTAATTTGGTTTAAATCCATAATAACTTTTATTTACATCATAACATACAAAAAAAGGCTTGTTTTACCAAACCTTCTATTATTTTTTTATTGAGCTTTTTCTATTTCATATCTAGGTTCCTCATAACCTATAGTTCTATTTATATAGTCGTCAAATGAATAAGTATTAAGAAATTCTTCTTCAGATAACTCAGTATCTTCATTGTCCCACATTGGCGCCCAAATATAACCAAGAGCTGCGTCTTCTGCTTCTTTTTTAGTACGAAATACTTCTACATCTGCGTCACATTCTCTATCAATATCCCAAATTGTTTTTAGTATGTATATTCCCTTAATTCCACCAGGTATAACTTTTATTTCATTTAGTATGTCAATTAGTTTAATCATAATTCAACAATTTTGTAGATTTTAGTTCGTAGTTGTTTTAACTCATCGTGCTGAGTGAGTAAAATTGTATTTTTATAGTGTTGCCAATTAATTCTATAATTTATATCAACAACACCATCATTTAATTTTTTAATCAATTCATTTAATGCATTAATTGTATATAACGTATTTGATTCTTTTTTACGGTGTACTAAAATAGTATTATATGGAATTTCATCAATTTCTGTTTCCATAATGTTGTAAGTACAAACGTACTCGTTATTACTTTTTATATATAAAACAAATATTTTATTGTATGCAATTGTATAATAATTCTTTATATCCTCTATAAATCCATCAATTTGTTGTTCTTCAACAAACGAGCAAAATAACTTATTGGTAAGCGCCATATCTTCAGTATGGCTATAAATATCATAGGGGACGAAGGCTGTTGTAGTTAATTCCATGTTGTGTTTTTACTGTTAATCCTTGTTGTGTAAATATGTTGTGTATATCGTTTAATAATTCATCCCCATCGCTTTCCGCATAATCAAGCAAAATAGAATCATATACATATAGTATAGGTTTTGTTTGTTTTCCTTTTAATAATTCAATTATTTTACGCAATATAGTAGCGTTAAGCGATGTTTCATAGTTTTGAAGTATATAATTAAACAATTTATATGGATTAGGATTGTTGATGTTTTCAAGGCAATAACTTGAAAACGGCACGATAAATTTGCCTGAGTTATTGTAAAGTCTCCAGTTATTGTCTATGTATTCTTTGCATTTAGCAAAAAAGGGTATGTCTAGATATTGTTCTTGGATACCCCCATATAATTGTCTAAATACATTTTCTTTACCTACTTGCTCATATAATTGAGAAATATCAAAATCACCACCAATTAATTTATTGGCTAATGTAGGGTGATAAGATGAAATGTCAAATTCAACTAAGTAATCGTTTTGAGCAATAAACGACTTACGGGCGCCACTTTCTTTATTTAGGGCAGCAAAATTAATGCCATTAAAGCTATTAGATGGTCTCCTTGTTGTTGTGTAAAGGTTGTATTGAGTAAATATTTTATCATCGCTGATTGAATAGGATTCATATAGTATTTCATAAAATTTATCAAGGTCGTGTTTATCAATTTTTATTCCATTTTTTTCAATCATGTAAAAAACAGGAGCAACATTATTGTTATAAAAATGAAAATGGGGTGGTTTATCCATAAATAAAACGGGTTGAATTTTATCGTAAATTAATTCACAACGTTCATAGTGTTTTACAATAGGGATAATTTTGTTTATATTATCTCGTTCTCCGTATTTCTGATAAAAAAACTGGTGGACTGGGGTATTAAAGTCTAACTTTTCAATGTTAGATATAAAGTTTATGTCCTGAATGTTGTGGTGTTTGAAATGATATAGTGCTGCTTTTTTATCTCGCACATATATTGTGTCAAAGGAATCGAATAATTCTTTTAATAGTTTAATGTTGACCGAAAATGAATCGTTGTGGTCAATAGGGAACATAAATCCCTTTTTATATCCTACAGGACGAACATAAAATAAACAAGGAGTGGTTAATGCGGGATGATAATTATCATTATTTTGGATAATTTCTACAAATACCTCACTAATGTCTTTATTTTTATTGACATCAATAAAGTATTGTAATTGTTTATTATTTTCGACGAGCCAAAACACTTGATATAACCTTTTATCTTAATATACGATAAAAGATTTAAAAGATCAAATTTTTTAAATTAAAATTATTCGTGTTATTTAAAAAGAAATCCAGAACTTTTCTTTGTTAGCTATAAGATCACTATAATCTAAAAAAGGATATTGATTTTGAAGCATATCTAATGCTAACTCAAAAGCACGTTCATATTCATCTCTATAATCTAAATCTAATCCTTCTTCTTCAGCTATATCCTTTATATATAAGTACATATATTCTTCTTGATTTATTTTAGGACCTACTTTTCCAGGTATAGCTTTAATTTCCTCTAAGCGAGAATTTTCAGTTAATTTGTTTTCTATTAAGAATTGTGTTAAATTAAATTTATCCATGTTATTTAACTATAAATACCTCGTCACCAATTTTTAAAGTTTCAATGGTACTTAAATGTATCATTCGAAAATCGCGTTTTGCTAAATCATATACGGGCAGTACTCCTTTTTGGAATGGATCATAAGGTAATTTTCCACCTCTTAATGCGTTTCTATAAATAGGGGATTCTCTAGTTACAGCAGTCATAACTCGTTTTTGTCCATTTTTCTTTATAAAAGTTACAGAGAATTTTTTTCCCTTAGTCATTACAATTTTATCAAGTGCCTCTTGCTTAGTAAGTGCTGCTTCTACTTCCTCGTTAAGGAATTTTTGCTCATACAGCATGTAACGCGCTGATTCTGTTATAATTTCTTTTAATAGGGATTTTTTCATCGGTAAAATTCGCTGTAGTTTTTAAAATAATTGCTTAAACCATACAATTTTTTTCTTTGTTCTTCAAGAGAGACAATATTTTTATTGGTTTTTGCTACTGTTTCTCGATTTTCCCCGTTAGTTGTCCAAAGTATGGTAAAAGGAATATAGATAGGCCAATTATATGTGTTGTCTTTACTTAATATTTTATTATAAATATCAGAATTTGTCTCAATAAACTGCAATTCATTAGCTTTTTTAACAAAATAACGAGTAAATGATGGATATTGAGGTAATGGTGTAATGTATTTAGGTTCTAATAATGAGTCTAGTGATTGTGGTTTTCCATTTTGTTGGCGAATAGTATCATAGTCACTTGACAAATATGAAAAATCGTTAGGACTAGGATTAGCCCCACTGCTGTATTCTTTAGTAGATATAGTAACTAGTTTTTGAGAAATACCATCATTTGGGTTTCTACCACTAAATACTCCGCCAGTACTTACTACATAATAGTACCCTGTGTAAGGTGTGTTAGGGGTAGATTGTAAAGCATACTTATCCCCATTAGTATATAAATCGGTTACTATTTGTGATTTAGGATAATACATTATTAGAAATTAGGGACACGATATAAATATAAAGTCCAACAGTTACCTGGTTTACTATTATAAACAAAGCTTTGTCCATAGTTGTTCTTTATATCCGATGACCATCCTGAAGGTGATTTTGATCCTACATAGATTTGAGTATGACCATATTTGCCTTCGTCTCCATCTGAGTCTTCTGAGTAGTAGATTAAAATATCGCCAACGTTGTAATCAATGCTGTTAATTGCTTGTTGGATTTGAGCTTTATTTAATCCTTCACCTATTAATGCTCCTGTATATTTTAATCCTAGTAAGCTTGGGCTATAGGTTTTAGCAGGTCCTCCAGCCTTGGTTAATGATCCTTTTTTAAATATTCTGTTATTACCTGTTCCGGTTTCTCCATACTTAAAATAATTTTGGAAATTTAAAGCAATATTATATGTTCCCTGAGCGCATAGTCCTTTTATATCTGTAAGAACAATATGATTATCTCTATCAGGGGTAAGCCCAGCAAAAGTAAGATCCCATGCTTTAAATGATTTATTTAATTGAGTTAAGGCAATGTTATAAGGAAGTTTATTATATTGAGTATTAAGTTTATAGGCTTTACAAACACCTGCAGGGACAATAGATGTAAAATCAATATTTAGTACCTGGATAGGTTTAATTTTAGCTTTTTCAGCAGCAGTTAAATCTTTTTCTTTTAAGTAAGTTAATGTAGCTAACTTAGTAATCCATTTATGTGTTGTTATCTCATGGGTAATACCAGTAATTATAAAATTAAAATCATTTTGGTAACTTAAAGGCAATACATCACTAGATAATTCAAACTGTTGAAATATTTTTATTCCACTAATACCTAACAATTCTACATCTAATTTAATAGGAATAAATGTAGGGTTTGATTGATTTTTTTCCGTAAATTCACCTACTATTGCTTTAAATAAATCTGCTACACTAGGCCCATTATTATCTTCGTCAGACATTTTTAAATTAACCCTAGCACTATTAGGTGAAGTATTTTGTTGTAAATTTGTTACCAAATTTTGAAAAGCCTCTAAATTAGTTTTAAATCTTTCTTCTATAGACCCAGTAACTTGGTCTTGAGATATTATTATTTTATCGGGGTATATGCGATCTATTAATCCTCTACTTAAGCGACTAAAGCTAGTTGCTTCCTCACCTAACTGGTTTCCGTTTGCTTGAGCGCCAATTGAAATAGCAGATGCTATTTCTGGGGTAACTTGTGATTGAGCGCTAAGACTTCTAACAAATGATCCCTGAGTATTGTTATCAGGTCCAATTCCTTGGGCTTGTATTAGGGTATAGCTTTGGTTGTTTGCGTATACTTTGGTTAATCCTTTAATACGATTTTGATTTACATCAATAATAGTTAAAACATTAGGTGTTTCATCCGGATTAATTACTACTTGAAGATCATTTATACCCCCTAATGCTCGGTTAACATCATTACAAACTGTTTGTAAAAAGTTTCGTAAAGTAATTTTATTTTCTTTATCTAAATTATCAGCAATTACTTGAGATAAATAACCAGTATTTAAGTATATGTAATTTATATTTCCTATTTGAGGATAAGCATGATTTTGTTCTTGCCCTTTAGGAACATTTGCATTAATTAGTAAATTTTTATTTATATCAGTTAAATTAGAATCTCTAAAAAAATTAAAAGGATGAAAGGTAGCATAATTTTTATTAGGATTTGATCCATCCTCTATTTTTAATTGCTCATTATACAGGTAACATTTAGTTAAGTCTGTAGATATATGACAAGATAAAGCATAGAATGGTTTATCACTTTCCCAATCAATAGAAACTATACCTTCACCATTACTTATTAAATTTAAATTTTCAGAGATAAAACGCAATAATGTTTGAAACGAAATATACATTTCAATCCCACCATCGGCATATTCAATATAGTTCATTCCCCTATATTCGGCGGTTATACTTTTAGTTATAAATTCTGAGTAGTTAATTGCCATATCTTATAGGTCTATTTTTAAATCCTCAGGAGTAATGATGGTTTCTAATCTATTTTCTAAATTAGTATTAAACACTGAAGTAGAGGAATTATATTTATCTTTAATTTTAGTTTGTATAGTAGTAACAGCAATTACTCTACTAGTAGCATATTGGTCAGCACCATTTATTGTTTCAATAGTACTATATATTCCTGTATAAGTTCTAAATGTGTCAGGATCAATAATAGCGTTAATTTCTGAAGTAAGTGCATTAAGTACTCTACCAAGTTCGATAATGTTAGCTTGATCGTCGTCCTTACTAGTGCGTTCAGTGGCAATAGGAGTGTTATTAAGAGATAAGAAATTTGAATATTCATTGACAACTCCTACAAGTATTTGTTTTGCTTGAGGTAAGGCAGCAGCTTCATCTTGCAATTGATTAAGGTCTTCTATTTGTTCTTGAGTAGTATCACTTACCCCATTGTTAGGCATATTAACAATTAAATCTTGAAACATTTGATAAAATAAAGCATTTAAACTACTTAAAGACTTATTATTAACAACATTAATTAAACTAGGAGAAATTTCAGGATTTTGAGTAGCATCAATTCGTGCTTGACTTTGAGAAGCTATAGCGTTATCTGAGGTATTTAATTTTAATGAGTCAATTATGTCTCCCCAAGAAATTAAATACAATACTATGTCATAACTTAAATCAGAGTTTAAATTCCAACTAAAATTCGTTACTCGGGATAAGGCTCCATCGTAATTG
>Ga0181358_1000573_pt1 | contig 16400 bp, 17 predicted proteins | sample Fa13VDMM110SD_FD_130096 | JGI IMG/M metagenome (GOLD analysis project Ga0181358, IMG submission 130096) | Freshwater viral communities from Lake Michigan, USA - Fa13.VD.MM110.S.D | ecosystem: Environmental > Aquatic > Freshwater > Lake | place: USA: Michigan | collected 2013-09-24 | reverse complement strand
AATTTTTTAAAATTCGCCAAAATTTTAAAAAATATGGTGTCCCCAGTCACAAAAACGCCCCCTCGCCAAAGTTTGCGTTTTTATAATTTTTTCCAAATTTACTTTTTTTTTATTTCAATTTTTTCAAATAAATGTTAAATGAGATTTATCAATATTCATAGCCTTACCACCCATCACAGCAGAATAAACTCTTGCATAAGCCCACATTTCAGGGCTTTTAACTTGGGGTCTTACAGACTGCGGATTTGTTTTATAAGCTCCTATCCCCTTATTGAAGATGGTTTGTAAACCATTCAAATCATATCCGCTAATTCGTGAAATATCTTGAAGAGAATGGCTTTTATCTTTTGGAAATCCATACTTCATATTAAATCTATTCTTATAAGTGAGAACCATATACATTATCACCATAAAATTTTATCTGCAAAAAATCCAGCACTACCTTTTATTTTTCTATCTTTCTCGTGTCTAATTTTATAAAGTTTTCTTCGTTCTTCTGCTAAAGATTTATCTTCTTTTAAATAAGTTGGATAGTCTTTATATCCCTTACCTCCTATAGATGCTAATTTATTACCATCTTTAAATACATCTATTTTTTTATTTTTATTTTTTGATGGCTTGATATCAACACCCAATTTTTTCGCTTGTTGATATGAATAATCTGTGATTTGATACATATAATACTTTTAGAAAAAGTATTCCAAAATTATTTATTTGTTTGCTCAACTTTGGGAAAGTGGAATTATATTTTTATTTCCGCAGGTTTGCTATTCGTTGGAGTTAATCGTAATGAACTACCTGAACCTTCATCACTATCATTACCTGATGGTATATCATCTAATCTTATAACACGATGAATTTTGAATAAACCATAACAAAAACTTATATCATCAATATTTGCTTTTAAACAAGATTTAATTGCTAAAACAATAATTGCACTTGCACTAGAAATAACGAATGTGTAAAACACTTCAGTTAAAGCCATATATATTATTTTATAGTTTTTTACCTCTTCTTAAATCATCTAAAAGAACAATTAATTTAACTCGTGAATTATATCTTCTTTTTAAAAGTTCTTCAGTATAACCCATATTCATATCAATAATTTGCTCTATTAATTGATCTTTTGTTCCATAACCATCTTTATAATTATATCGTCTTTTAAAAGCACTACCTGATACAGCACCACCACCTGCTAACATAGGTTCTTCTTCTTCTTCAAATTGCAAAGGTTCAACATCAACTTCTTGGTTAAAATTTGCTAATAACGGATTTTCAGTATTAATAACTTCAGCACTTGGAAAATCACCATATAATGAAAACTCTTCAGGTTGTCTTAAGCGTAAAGGTGTATCTAATCTTAAAACTCTTTGTCTTGCAACTTCTTCACTTGGAAAAAATCCACCACCTAAAACACTTGGTCTTGGTTCAACATCTCTTCCAATTCGTAAAGCTTCTCTACTTCTTTGTAATTGTTCTTCAGCACTTAATACAGCTTGTTGCACTTCTTCTATTTGTCTTCTTGCTTCTTGTGATAAAGCTTGTTCTCTTACTTCTCTAACATCTTCAGGTTGTAAAATAGCTCCACCTAATAAATTTGGTCTTGGTTGTTGAGCTACACCCATATTTTGAAATTGCGGAATAGAACCGGTAGATTGATACAAATATTGAACAGGTTGAACAGATTGCTGAATAATAGGTTTAGCATCAGGTTTTTTATTACCTTTTCTTCTAACAACAGCTTTTTTAACTTCACCTATTTTTATGTTAACAACTTGTCTTTGACTTTGCTTCTGTTTCTGTTTAATAACTTTCTTATTCTTCTTGACTTTGATAGGCATTATACATTATAATATTATTTTATTTCTTGAAAATAGTTTGCATTTTAGTAGGAGTAGATTTTTTGAAAAATCGTGCATCGGCTAAAGGTAGGCGTTTACCCATAAATGAAGGTCGTATATCAGTTCTTTGAACGGCAGGATACATTTATATTATATGAATATATTTTTATCTTTGATTTTATCTACTTTATGAGCTTCAAGACTATTTCGTATTTTACCAACAATTCCTAAACCACTTCCTAATTTTTCCTTTCCTTTAATTGTTTTTACATTCCTTGAACCAGCACCAAATAAAGAAACTACATCACCACTTGACCTATAAATATTCCCACCACGAACTTTTTGACCTATTGTTAAAGCTGGATCTAACCCAATTACTTTATCGCCTTTACTTCCAGCTCCTTGTATTAAAAGCCCTGAACCTAAACTATGACCTGTTAGCGTAGCGTTTTCAACACCATATTTTTCTTTAGCATTTGCTATAGCCTGTTTTGCTTCCTTAAATCTTTTTGTATCTTGTAACTTTCCAGCAAGTAATGCTAAATCTGTTCCAACATCTTTTATATTATGAGTTCCTGTAACATTTACTAAAAGGCTTTTACTTGGCGGATGAAAATAAATTTGTTGATTATCATTAGAAGTAGGATCACGAATATAGCCGTGTTCAGTAGCAAATGCTTCCTGTTTTCTTTTATCTCCATAACCGGCTTTCAATACAGAATGCAAATTAACTTTAGGTTTTTGATCTAGTATACTATCGTCTTTCTCTTTTGCGTCTTTATATAATGAATTCATATATTATATAAAAATAAATTAAAGTTTCTTAAAATGTAAAATTAAGCTCCATTCATAATTACCAGCAGAAAGAGCATTATCAAAGTTTAAAATCTCTACCTTAAAGTTATTGCCTGATGGTCTGTTCTTAAAAAATACAGGAGGATTAGTTTCTGTTCCAGCAAAGAAAAAATATGTTCCACCAACAGCAACAGGATAAACAAAACCGATAACTTCAGTTGAAGTAGCAACACTAGCACTTGTAACATTATAACTAGAATTTAAACTACCAATACCTGATAATCTAATTTGTTTATGGGAAGAGGCAGTAACCACACCAGCATCTTTAGATTGAAAAATAAAACTTAATTCATAAGAAGCATTATCTTCTAAAACTGACCAATTAAAATTAAAACCAACTGAAGTTTGAGAACCAGCATTTGTTAGAGTTCCTTGTAATGAATTTAATATCAAAGAGAACGACATTTATATATATACTACTATTTTATTTTATTTTCTTGACTTGTTGGTTTACTTTAATCCCACCTTCAACAATTTGAATAGCGTCAGTAGGTTTTTGAGCGGTTCTAGCCTTTTCTAAAGTGCTTCCAGCCAATTGCATAGCCTTTGAACCAGCAACAGCACCAGCGTAAACAGGTAATAATTCAGGTGCAAGTGTAGACACAGCCGTAGCAGTAATAGGATTTGCTAATACCTTTGTTCCTAAAGCACCAATTTGAGAAAGATTTTTAGCTTGACCCTTTACAAACTGATTTGCAAATTCTCTAACATCTCCTTTAGATTTAATTCCAGCACTAACAACATCACTAATACCACCGGTAGCAACAGACAATACAGGAGAAGGTATTTTATTTACTACATTTGGTATAGTCTTTGTGAAAAATGATTTAGCCCCTTGAGGTAAAGTTTTCTTAAAAAAGTTTCCAATTGCTCTAAATGGGTTCTTCATATACATATATACTTTTAAAAAAAAGTATAGCAAAATAATAATAAAAGGGGACACAAACGGCTGTTCTTCTCCGTTGGCTTGAACTTGACTATTAGTTCCCTTCAAAAATTAATTCATCCCAACATTTAAACAATCTATTATCACTTAAAGAAATATATAAATACTGATACTTCTTATCAAATACTAAATTTGTAATTTCCATAGCCATATGCTTATATGCTTGTAATGTTTCGTCAAATACATTTTTCAAATCATCAGCACCTACTTTAAACAAAAATATATTGTCGTATAATCTTCTTACTTCCATAGGAACACTTTTCCAAGTTTGAGAAATAATAATTGTTTGGAAGATGTGATAATGTCGTTTATTTGTGGCGATATGTTTTAACGCCTTTTGAACTTCATAGTCTTTGAGAGAAGAAGCCATATCATCAATTATAATACAAATCTTTTCATCAGCTTCACTATTTTTGCAATAATCAATAATTTCTTCTAATACTTCACCATTCAATTCATTAAAAATTTGATTATCAGGTAAATTAGCAAATATGTTATCTTCCATAGAAGCAATTGAATTTGCAGGAGCAATATAAAAGATTTTGGTAAAACATTTTTTTAATATTTTTGGAGATTTAAACCAACTCCATACTAAACTACTTTTAGAAGAACCAGGCAATCCAATAATTCCAGTTGTTTTATGTTTTTGAAATGCACATTTAGTGAGTTCATATTTATCCAATTTTTCGTGTAACTTTACATCACAAGCCATTTTACAGATAGGTAATTGAGGTTTATCGTGTTCTTTTATTGAGATCATATTAGTTTATATTAATATGATATTATTTTTAAACCTAAACTCGTTTAATTCGTTTGTTTTGGCTCAACCTTTCCCTAAAGGTTGATTTATTTGAGAACAACAACCTGTTTCATCATAGGATTGTATTTAATAACAGCATCATAACAGACAATAAGAACAGCGTTAAGAGCAGAAAGCAAAGCAGTATTATTAGTCAAGTTAATGGCGAGATTAGAATTCATAGAACTAATTCCGGAGAGAAAATATGCAGATGCACTTGAGAGCTTTTCTGTTGATACACCAAAATATGCTTTTGGAACTGAAATAACTTTACTTTCAGCATCAAGATTGTTAGAAGCAACTCTCCAAGTAGCATCACTCATAGAAGTTCTACAGGCAAGAATAGGGTCGTGAGTTCCATAAATGGAAGCCAAAAATTCAAGTGTAGCATATTGTGGTCTGTTGAGTGTATCAATCACAGATTGAGGATATTGTTGACCAGCTACCATATAATTGATGCTTCCATTCTGCGAAGTAGCATCGTAGGAAGCGAAACCACGATTACCTGTATTACCGGTAAAAAGAGTATGAAGGGATTTAATGCTTGTTAAACTTTGAGCATATGGTAAACTTTGAAAACCGACAAATCCATTTGCAATAGGAGATGAAGAAACAGCATAAGATTGAGATTTCAAATAGATATCACCAACACCATCTGCAACGGAATTTATCAAACTTTCAGTCATAGGGTCAAATTGGATTACATCATAATTTAGCTGAACTTGGGAAATTTGAAGCCCTGATCTTACTGCAGGTTGACCATTCTGTGTAAATGTGAAATTATTGAGATCATCTATTGTGAGCTGAATTCTTATATCACCCATTCCAAGAGGAAGAAATTTAGAAGAAGATGATAATATGCAACCAAGAGGAAAAGAACCCCTTACTCTTTTTACACCTGCTCCAGTAGCGAAAACACAGGCATCACCATTTGTAAAACCTGGAGCATATGCGGAGTTGGCTTCACTTGTAGAAAATGTAAGACCGAATGGCTTTGAAAGTCCGTGCTTAGAAGCGACATCCATTTTTGCGTTAACCAACATATTGTAGAGATGGTTATATTGCTGAATATTCTCTATTTGTTGAGAATTCACTAAAGTCGTCAAATCACGAACCCAAGCGGAAGCTGGGCAAGAACCAAGAATACCGGTAGTTCCTGCACCTGCATCAGTAGTGTATTCAATCACACAAGAAAGAATTAAACTATCAGGAACAATATAATTACCTGCTCCCTGTATGAGCGGAAATGTGAGTTGCTGACCACTCGTGAACGCTCCACTTCCCTGTGAAGCTTGAGCCACGAGAGAAAGACAGCGAGTGCTTTGTGGTAGTTCAGCTGGTTTGCTAAAGTTGACTTCGTTAGGCAATACAGACATTTATAATATACTTCTAGAAATAAATTTTGGATACTATTGGTATAATAAAAGTCCTAAATCATCGGCTAAACTTTGAGTTCCATCATTTACAGGTTCTTGTTCTATATTCTCATTTTGACTAATATCATTATTTTCATTTGATACAGGATTTAAATTTTCAATATCTTTTTCAATATTATCTAAAGAATTTGCAATATTTGCTAAAGACAAAACTTGAACTGATGGAGGCAATTTTCTGTAAATAATTAATTGAATAGTAAAAGTAAAATTAATAGAATTCATTTGTAAAAATCTTCCTAATTCATCATAAAGTTGAATATCTACAATACTTATATTTCTTGCTTTCAATTTGCTATAAAGATTATTTTTATTTGTATAATTAATTAATCCCCACGCTTCAACATCAATAGGAATACACGCTAAAATATTATTTGCATTTTTATCACCAGTTGAATAATTACCAATTGTTGCTAAATTATTTGAACACATACGAATTTGTTTAATGCCCAAAAGGTTTAATGGATTAGGTGCATATATAATTTCAAATGCTCCACTTGTTATACTTGTATAATCATTATTTGGTGTAAATCCTAAAATACGATAAAGCCCATCACTACCATTATAATTAAATGTAATATTACCACTTGCACCAGTAAATTTAAATGTAAGTTTTCCTGTAATTAAGTCTAAAGTTATATTTGAGTTTACTCCAACTGCTAAAAGTGCTAAATCAAAAGCGGATGCTAAAGTAGAAACAATATTATTACCTGTATAATTTCCAAAAGGTAAAACTAACTGATAATCAACTGCTAAATAAGAAAAGTTTAAAATATTAGTGTCTGTGTCTATCAGGTAAAAACTGACTGGGATTTCTGCACTTACTAAACCACAAGTAGTAAATAAAATATCGTTAGCATCTATGAGCATATTAGGTATAGAAAAAGTCATATTTGAATTATTATCAGCATTCAATTTTTCATAAGCATCATTAGAGTTAAATGTTATTAATCTTGCATCTTGGTATATATCCATTCTATATATATCAACATATAAATTTTAGTTGAACCCTATATTTGTAAGTTCCAAGGGCAACAGACCGAGCTGTTTATGAATTTTCCTTTGGTATGTCTAAATGTTCACTACTGCAAACAATAGTATTCTCTTTGTTGTCTTCAAATAATTTTTGGTAATAAGCATTTTCTTCCTTCAAAGCATTCCTTAACTTACTTATTGTATCTTCAGCAAATCTTATTTCCTGTTCACTAATGATATTTCTATTATATCTTAAAAACAAGATCCAGTAAACATATTCAGGTAGATCAGGTATTTGTTCTTTAAAAGTTTCAATAGATTTATAAATATCATCTTCTACAAAAAGTATTCTTTCTTCTACTACTTTATTACATTCTTCAGCGGTTAATTCAGGGTTACAATCAACAACTTCTACAACTTGTTCAGTAAAATCAGTCATTATAATATTACTAAAGAAAATAAATTCTAAATCAATTTTTAATTAATATACTTATGCGATCCTAACCGCCTGAAAATATCCTCCTTCGCCTTGTATCACTTGATTTACTACTGATGTCGCCCACCATAAATAAATTGTTACATTTGTTGATGTATTTACATAAACATAACTATTAGCACAAGTATTATAATTGGCGTTTAAATTGGTCTGTCCGCAAAAAGCAAATACTGATGACGGAACATTAGTTCCTACAGGACTTGTATATACTGAATTTAAAGTATTTGATAATGTTAAAGCTCCCATTAAAACGACTGCTGTAGTTGTTCTACTAGTAAAAGAATAACTTAATAGATATACACCTTGTGATGCTAATGTAATCTGTCCTAAATTACCTGATGGTTGTAACCAAGTATTAGCAGTTGTAAGTGTATTATTAGGTAGTTTATTTCTAATAGTATAACCTAATTGTGTGCTTGTTTGGTTAGTAATAGTTTGCAATCCAATTCTATCAAATGTTTTATTAGTCAAAGTTTGAATTGCATCCACGCTGACCAAAGTTGTATTTGCTTGATTTGGCGGTAAATTTATATCAAAAAATGTGTAAAATGTGATTGTTTCAGTTGGATACAACGAAAATGAAGTTCTTCCGTAATCTGTTATTGATAATGGAGTAATATAATTATATGTAAATGGTGTTTGGATTGTATATTGAATTGGTTGTATTGCTAATGGAGTTCCTGCTATACCATCATATGCGTTAATCGTCATAGGTGCAAATGCAGAATACAAATTTGTTTCAGGATAATAGGAATAAGTTGAACCTATAGTATAAACAACTAAATTATGGGCTTCATAAGCTGTTATTGCTGTTGTTTGTAATAAAGATGCGGTTGTAGTAACTGGGCTTGTAATCACATAAGTGAAGCCTGACCCCAATACCCCTTCTGTGTATTCAAGTGTTAAATCGTATAAGTTTGAACCTAATGAACTAACCGATCTAATATTATTTACATTTGTTCTAGTTGCTATTCTTATGAAGTCATTTACTGCTGGAACATACAAACCCATAGTATCAATACGATAAACAAGTGTAGAAATTTGAAATATACCCAAATCTCCGCCTTTTTGTGTAGTTGCAGTCATATTAGTTTTTCCTCTAAAAGTTGCTTTAAAGCAATTAAGCGTTGGCTCTTGAGTGAAAGATGTAATATATGCACCATTTAAACCGCTATTATTAAAAGTTGTTGCTGTTACTGAATTGATAAAAAACTGATTAACTGCTAATAAACCTGTAGTAATTCTTGTTGTTGTTCTAAAATAAAGTTGTGTTTCAAAATTTCCACCACCTACATCTGTTGAATTACTACGAATATACCAAGAAGTAACAATTGAACTATTAACTACAGGAGTTGAAGCGGTAGGGGCGACCCTAAAATCTAATTTACTTATAGTTAAAGAACCTTTATCAAATGTAGCGGTATTATAAATAACTCTTGTATCAGGTGCTATAGTTGTTCCAACTATGAAATTATCAACTAAATTTGTAGAATTAGTTGAACAAAAATAATATCCTGATGCTCCTCCATTAAAAATTGCACCAACAGAACTAGTTGTAATAGTAGTAGTGCCTAATGTAGAACTCGTAGTAAATAAATTATTAGCATTTGGTGTTCCTCTCAAATCAAGTCCTGATGCAAATCCAGGTTCTCCGTTTGCTCTAGTAGCATCTATATAATTTGTTGCTCCTAATGTTATTGTTTGTAAGCAATAATAAGTATTAAAACTTGGATTTGTTGTAGGATATGCTTTATAACCTAATGGATTTACTGCTATTGTTGGTTCTCTTATTGTTAGATTTGCAGTTGTATATGTAGAAAAATCGGCATTTACTATGATGTCGTTGCTTGAAAATGCGTCATTTAATCCAGCTGATAAACCTGTATTTTCAGGTAATGCGGTTGAAGATATTAAAAAATTGTTAAATTTAAAAGGAGTGCTATTGGCTATTACTAATAAAAATGAAGTAGCATCACGAAATTTTGTAAATCCTGCGACCCCTGTAGCTGTAGGTGTAGTAGCGGAATTTGTTGATGCTAGAGTATATGGCGATTGACTTGATGCAACTGATACATAATTTTTATTAGCTCCAATTCCTGAACCGGTAAAAAAGAAATTTAATCGTGGTGTTGCGTTTCCTAATCCTCTAACTTCAAATAGCGTTGTTGTTCTCATATATCCTTTTAAATTTGTTAAACTTGCTGTTGAAGCTGTTAATCCGCTACAAGTTATTATTTGATTAGTGCTATCCCAAGCTGTATTTTTTGTTCCGTTTGGTATTAATGAATTAAAAGATGTAGGTATACTCGTTGCATTTTCAAGCATAAAACCTGAACTAAATCCTAATGGTGCTGATGTTATTTTTATTTGTGTAGCATTTGCGACAATACCAGTAAATACAAACGATGTAGCTGTAGCGGTAGGAGTATATCCATTTAATTGTGTTAATCTCATAATGTTTGACTGACTTGCATATGGAGCTATTGGATCTCTTGTTCTTGTTGCTTGTGGAACTCCTGTAGCCTGTATAAAATAATTATCTATTAATTGTGTGGTTGATATGAAAAAATAATTAGGTGATGTAAAACGAGTATATCCTTCAATTGCTGATGAATTTGTATTTGTTGCGGATAATGTCCCTGTTCCTGACCTAATTGTATATTGAGAACTTGGGGCTGTTGGAACTGCACTAATAAATGAATTGATATTACTAGGTATTCCGTTTGAAGCTGTCCCTGTTCCAGTTACATATTGATTTAATGCTGTAATAGTTTCTAATTTCAAACTATTTGAAGAAACATATCCTGATACAATTGTTAATGTAGTTGAAGGTGGTGAATGACTTAATGATAATGTTAAAACACCAGTTCCTGTATTATTTGTTGATTTAGTTCCTGCTGTTATATTATTGAGTTGCGTAATAAAATCTGTGTTTGCTCCTGTGAATGTGGGGTATGTTAATAAAGTTGGTGTTATTGGAACTGCTAAAAATGTGTTTGTTATTGTATTAGGTGTAATTGGGTTTTGACTTGAAATTGTGTATTCAGCTGTAGTTCCTATTTGTCCTGAAATATAAGATGGATTACTTATTCCAGTCATAGAAATAAAATTTTGATTTGAGTATGTTCCTAGCGAAACTAAACGACTATTTGAATTAATGTAACCTGTTTTTGTTGTATCAGGTGAATATGTTAATGAAGCTGTTGGAGTGCTGTAATTATAAGGTGAAACAATCGCATTTAAAAAGGGTTGGTTTGCTGATGTTCCAGTTCCTCGTATTCCTGAACCTACATAACCACCTAATGAAATATAACTTGTAAAAGTAGATGTTGATGTAATAGCTAATAGAGAAGAAGTAATTATTGGGGGTGGAATACTTAATGAAAAATTCCCTGCTGGATTAAAAGTAATTATTCTATTAGTTGTATTAATTGTTGCAATTTGAAGCCCTGCGTCACCAAATGGTTCTAATCCAATTCCATTACTTTTTACTCTATCACCAACTGATACTAGTAACGGAATATTATCTACTATTGTGGTTTTATACGCCATAGTTGTAGCATTATATATAAAACTGGAAGGAGCTGTTCCTGTGTTGTTAGCGTCAATAATTTTATCACTAATATTAATAGTATTACAATACAATTCTACACAAGTAAGTTCGTGAGTTTCCATAGAATTAGTTGCCGTTATTCTGTCTGTTGCATTTACTTGTATTGGAGTTAAATAATTAGCACTTGTTTGAGTTGAACCATCAGGGTATGTAGTGCTGTCTATTGTTAATGTATTAATATCAACAGAACCGGTAAAAGTTTTAGATCCTCCAATAGTTTGGTTATGAATTGTATCTACTATTTGTGCAGAAACGCCATCATCTATAAAAGTATAAGTTCCATTATTAGACATATCTATGCTGTTGTCTGTTAGTTTTACATTTGATGCTGTGAGAGAAGAATTAATTGTAGTGTTATAAAATTGAGTGTTATTGACTATAGTTGTAGTATCTGTTAAATCATTATAGGTTATGTCTTGTGTTTTGTTTTCCAAGTCAGTTATATTTTCATTAATAACAGATATTTGGTTTATTCCATTCATACTTCTACTACTATAATAAGGAGTTCCTGATGTTGAAGACATTATACATAGTATGAAGAAAATATTTACCAAGGGCAACGCCAGAGCCGTTTGTGTATCTCTAAAGATGTATTTATTTAAATCAATAGAATATTTAGCAAAAAATATATGTTCGTTGAAGTTGATTTTATTTTCTTTTTACTATATATAATGAGTAAGAAAGCTTTAGACGAAAGCGAGATTTTGTTAAGTGAAAAATTAGACGATATTACAAGTCAAACTGAAACAGATGATAATGAAATTGAAGCACCAGTTGAAAAAAAAGGTAAGGGTAGACCTCCAGTTCCAAAGCCTGATCCAGTTTATAAACCAAGAACTCAACCTATGGTCAAGAAAGAAAGAACTGAAGCACAAAAAGAAGCAACAAAAAAAATGTTGGAAGCACGAGATAAGAAAAGGGCTGAAAGACCAAGCGTTAAAGCTGTTAAGGAAGATTTGAAAGCATTAAGAGAACACCAAATTGAAGAGTTAAAGGCACAAGCTGTAAAAGAGTATCAAGATAGTTTAGTAAAAAAGGCAATAAGTATTAAGAAGAAACAAATTAAGAAACAAGTTGAATTGGATGAGATAAGTGATGATGATACGACATTAGAAGAGATAAGAAAGATAACAAAAAAATTACCTGCAAAAGTAAGTAATCCAACGCCTCGTTCTTTACCAACTCCTCAAAAACCAGCCATTACTTTTTTATAAATGATTTAGGAAATTGACTTAAAATAATTTCTAATACTAATATATAAATGGACGAATACCAATTGTATGCAGAAGTTCCTTTAGGAAACAGATTAATAATAGGCGAACCTGATAAGTGTAGTATTTGTGGTAAGGATTTTAAATATAGATTTCCAAGATGGAGATTTGTAGATACACCTGATGGATTATGGGAAGTTAAAATGAAAACTGAACATCCTGCGTGTTTAACATTAATTAGAAAAATTGATAGATTAAAAGATGAAATATTAGATTTAGAATTTCAATTATTTACGAAAAGAAATTGATTTATGAAAGTAATTTAGAAAAAACTCTTTATTATATATAAATGGTATATAATCAAGACACTAAAACCAGTCACTATAAATGGCGTGAAACTCATAAAGAGCAATATCGTGGTTATGTAAATAAAGCTGTTAAGAAACACTACGAACAACATAAAGACGAATTAAGGAAGAAATCATTAGATAGATATTATTATAAAAAAGAACTAAAGGAATTTATGAATATTTTAATTTAGGATTTTGTTTATTTAGGAAAATATATATTATATAAAAAATTGATTTAGAAAAATAAATATATTATAAGTATATATAATATGTTTGAACGAAAACTTACTTCCTTTAGGAAAACTGAAACGAAACAACTTTTAAGAGATTATTTTAATACTGAAACAGGAAAGAACTTTAAACGCATTTCACCTATCATAAATTATTTCGGTATTGGTAATGCAGATGATACTTATGAATATTTGTTAGGTCAATATAATCAGGAAGTTGAAACAAGACAAAAACAAAAAAAAGCAGAAAAATCTAAACAGAATAGATTACAAAAATTAAATATGGAATATAATAAGCGTGTATTAAATGCTACATTACAAAATGCTACTATCAGTAATCAAATATCTATGAAATTTGCTTTAGGCGAATATTCAACTCAATATCAAGATCCTGAATTTTACCCTAATGTAGAAAAAAATATGAATAAAAGAAGAAAAACGCCTATTGAATTTAAAGATGATGCTGATTTACCTGAAAAAGTGATTATAAGACTTTATAATAAATTAATGAGTAATGCAGGACAATACAACAGAGTTTATATAACAAATAGAGATACAGGTAAAGTTGTTTCAAGTAAATTACAAGAAGGTTTTACTTATGATGAATTCTACGAAGTTTTAAAAAAAATTATTCAAAGTGCAGGAATTGCTGTTTTAGGTCAATTAACATTTACTATTCAATATAGAAATATGGCTCAAGGTGGTAATGGTGTTGATATACCTGAATTTCTTAAAAAACAAGGTATTTCACTTATTATAAATGATGATAATTTATGTGGACAAAGATGTTTAGTTTTGGCTGACGCTGAAAATGCTGATGAATTAAAAAATTTAAAAAGACCTAATAGGCAAGATGCATTTAATAAAAAAGTTATGGAAATGTGTAAAGAATTAGATGTAAATGGTCGTATGACTTTTATAGATTTTGAAATATATGCTGATTTAAGAAAAGTTCAAGTAATTATTTTATCAGGCTTATTCGTTGAAATGTATGCAACTCCTACAGAATATGAAAAACAAGTTTATATTTATTATGATACATCTATATCACATTATCATTATATTCACGATGTTAATAGTGCTACAAATGATAGTAAAAGAAATAACAAATGGTGTAAGTATTGCCGTAAATCAATAAGAAGATCTAATTTTGATAAGCATTCGTGTAAAGAAACAAAATGCGGATGTTGTTATGTTAATTTCTGTTCTGTTATTGAAAAAGATAATCATTTTGAAGATGCAAGAAAAAATAAATCTTGGGCTAAATGTTCTAACTGCAATCTTTGGTGTGCTGGTAATGATTGTTTAGAAAAACATTTACAAAAATGTAAAGGCGATGCTATAAGATGTGAAGAATGTAAAAAATGGATTGATAAGGAACATTATGAAGAACATAAATGTGGTGAAAAATATTGTGCTAATTGTGATAGTTATTATTTAGGAGAACATAGATGTTTTATTACTGCATTAAAAAATTATATTATTAATGATGAAGGTGATCGTGTATACCCAATATGGAAACAAGATATTTATGCATATGATTTTGAAAGTATGTTTGATGAAAAAAATAATCATATTGTAAATTTATGTATTGTAAAAAAATTATTTAGTGATGATGAATATAAATTTGATACTATTGAAGAGTTTGTTAAATTTTGTGTTAGCCTAAAAAATTCAACTTTCATAGCCCATAACGGAAAAGCTTATGATAATTGGATGGTTCATAAGTATATAATAAATCATACAGCTCATAGACCTAATAAATTAATTTTAGCCGGTAATAAAATTATGTATATGAAAGTAAAAAGCATTCGTTTTATTGATAGTTTAAACCATATAGCTCAAGGACTTGCGACATTTCCAAAAACATTTGGCTTAAAAGAACTCAAAAAAGGTTTCTTTCCATATTTATTTAATATCAAAGAAAACCAAGATTATATTGGAAAAATACCTGCAAAATCATATTTTAACACTTACTCTATGTCTTGTGAAAAATTAGATGAATTTAATAAATGGTATGAAGCTCAAAAAAATGTAGTTTATGATTTCAAAAAAGAATTATATGAGTATTGTAATAGTGATGTTGATATTCTAAAAAGAAGTTTAGAAATATATGTAAATGATGCTGTTTCAACAAACGGAATTAATCCTTTATCTTGTTCTACTATTGCTTCATATTGTCTTCGTGTTTTTAGAACAAATTATATGAATGAGAACCAAATAGCTGTTTTAACAAAAGAAGAATATGATTTTTGCAAAAGAGGTTTTTTCGGTGGTAGAACAGAAGTTTTTAAATTATTTAAGTCTTGGACGGATGAAGAAATAAAAAATGGAACACACGGCAAATATATTGATATTCAAAGTTTATACCCATCAGTTCAATTCTTTGATGATTTACCTTGTGGAATTCCTGTATGGGATAATGATCCTAATGTTGTTGATTATGCAGAATATATTAATTCACATTATGGTTATATTGAGTGTGATATTATATGCCCTGATAATCTACATATTCCGCTTTTACCGGAAAAGAAAAATAATAAATTAATGTTTGACTTGGTTAATAAAATCAAAGCTGTTTATTCATCTATTGAATTAAAAAGGGCTTTAGAGATTGGCTATAAAATAACAAAAATTTATAAATCTTTATCATTTGATAAATCTAATGATATGTTCAAAGGTTACATACAGAATTTTCTAAAAATAAAAACAGAAAGTGCAGGATATGAAGGTGATGATATTGATGCTTATATTCAAAGGTATTATAATAATTGTGGTGTATTACTTGATAAAAATAAAATAAAAAAGAATTCAGGAATGAAGCTATTAGCAAAAATTTGTTTAAATTCTTTGTGGGGAAAATTCGGTCAAAATGATGAACTTCCTACTACAAATTATATTAAAAATGATGCTTGGTTTAAATTATTGAAACGCCATATAAATAATGAAGTTGAATTAAAAAATGAGGTTCTTATTGATGAAGATACACTTTATGTTTCTTATATTGAAAAGATTGAAGCTAAAACTTCTCTTATGACTACTAATATTGCACTTGCTGGTTTTACAACAGCTAACGCTAGATTAAGACTATATAAAGAGTTATATAAATTGGATGATAGAGTTATTTATTGCGATACTGATAGTATCATTTACGAATATAGAAAAAATGAATATAATACACAAGAGGGTGACTGCTTGGGTGAGTGGGAACTTGAAGAAAATGGCGATTTAAAAAATGTTTATGCATTAGCCCCTAAAACATACGGCTATACTTCTCTTGATGGAGAACAAAAATACAAATGCAAAGGCATCACATTAAATAGTGGAAATAAACATAATTTTACATTTGATAAATTAAAAGATTTGATAATTGGAAATCATCAAACAATTATTACATATAGTGATGACTTTATAAAAGATAATAAAACAGGAAACATATACACAAAAAATAATGTTCCAAAAGAAACAAATTATAATGTTGAGGATTTCAAAAGAATATTTAATATTGATGGATCTTCTACACCATTCAAAAATTGAAATAAAAAAAAAGTAAATTTGGAAAAAATTATAAAAACGCAAACTTTGGCGAGGGGGCGTTTTTGTGACTGGGGACACCATATTTTTTAAAATTTTGGCGAATTTTAAAAAATT
>Ga0181358_1000571_pt1 | contig 16412 bp, 17 predicted proteins | sample Fa13VDMM110SD_FD_130096 | JGI IMG/M metagenome (GOLD analysis project Ga0181358, IMG submission 130096) | Freshwater viral communities from Lake Michigan, USA - Fa13.VD.MM110.S.D | ecosystem: Environmental > Aquatic > Freshwater > Lake | place: USA: Michigan | collected 2013-09-24 | reverse complement strand
TTTTTAATTGTTGCTGAACGATGGTATCCGCAGTTACCACAATTGGTATACTCTTCTCCTGTTTTATAGTAATAGTCACACATTGCTTCTGATTTGCAATTAGGACATTCAATATAATCTAATACACTTGCCATAGCTTAAAAATTGCTTATTAATTCTAATACTCTATCGTGACCTCCACCATATACATAGATTGGTGTGCCTTCTCCTACATAGCTACCCTGAACATTATAGCTGAAGTATTCTAGTGCATCCTCCTCTGTCATCTCATCTCGCTCCATTAGGATTGAAATAATAGCATCGATATCATATACTACTCGGAATACTTCTCCTGATGTATCTAATCCTATAATAGCTTCCTCGAAGCCATTAGCCATCATTGTTTGGTCTTGATTACTGTTCATATATACTTGAGTTGTTATCGTTTTCAAAACACTCTACTTTGATACATTGGCATCTACCTGCATCAGTTTTAGCTAACACTTCATTAAACTTATCGAATACTAACTTAGCACAAGACTCAGCTCCCATCTTATCCATTACTCGAAGTGCACACAATCCTTCCATTGCAGCTGATTCAAAGAAGTCTAAGTACGGATCATCCTTCTCAATCAATAAAGTGTGATCCCACATATAGTCCATCCAAGCCTTTAAGCCATTGCCTTTAGGTGCATCTTTGAACCCTCCGTAATCAACAATCCAATTCATATCGTCTAGTTGATTCTCTTCGATTGGTTCGTTAGATGCAAACCATACCTTAAACTTGAAAGCATAGCCATGAAGTAATTCACAATGTGAGTGTGATGCTCTCCACTGTCTAAGTGCTACTGAATAGTTTTCAAATAGCTTTGTACTAACGTATCTTCCCATTTTAGTTGTTTTTAATTAATTGCTCTGCTTTATCTTGGTAAGTGAAATATAAGTCTTTTAAGTCACCTTTGCAACTTTTAAGTGCATTATCCCACACATCAACTCCAAACTCTACACAAAGACGTAACTTTAGGTCAGTCAAAGTTCTCAACTCTGTTGTATAAAAATCCTCCATCAGCTTGTTGTACCGCTTAATGTGCTTGCGTTCAATCTCATCTACCTTATCTCTAAGAGAGTCTGGACCTGCCTTCCATGTCTGCTTTGTTTTGATTATCTCTTGCTCACATCGCTTCATTACATTACGTGCATCTGACAGATATGGAGCTAGATCGTAGTCGCCGTGCTCGATCTGCTGAAGTAAGAACGGTCTGCCCTTTAGTGCTTCCGATCTCTTAAGTTTGGGTTTTAATTTGGACTCCCGCCACCAATTAAATTTACTCATATGTTTCTTCTATAACTTGTGCGTCTTCTATTATTCTACAAATATACAAAATTCCTTCCTTCTTTAGTACAGTTTCACAAAGATAATAATCTTTTGCTTCTACAGTAGGAAAGTCTGGATGATCTTTGAATTTACGAACTACCTCGTATAATTGATTGTTGTAACCTATTATCTCTCTGTTAAATGACATGATATAAATATACTAAAAAAGGCTCACGTATGCAAGCCTTTTGTAATTTATTTTAATTTTGTTGTTACATTTTACGAGCGGACATTGAATCACTATCCATTTGTTTGACAGCAGCTGCATTAGGCGAAGACCAAAAACTACCATAATTTGGTGATCGTGGGCTTCCAACTATTGTTACACCCTCCTCACCAGTTGTGATGTAGTAAGTGTCTTTGTCTAATTGAACAACTGAGACAAGCCTACTACCACTCCCACCTAACTTTTTTATAGCCTCTTGCTTAACAGCCATTGCTACTGTTACTGGATCACCAGATACTTTTTGTATATCTTCACTTGTGATACCACCTCCCTCAAAATCAGTATCAATTCGATAAGTGCTATTTGGATCTAGTGCTTCAGTTAGACCAGCTATTTCCATTAATCGTTTTCTTGTTATTTTCATTTTGTTTTATTTATTATAAATAGTCTTGGTAATCTGAATCTTCATCTTCTAACTCAGATTCCATTAACGTAGTCGATGGTCCACCAGTAGCATTTATTCTTGGCCACATTATACTGACAGATACACCTTCAAATCCAACCTCAGCAACCATGAGCTGTTTCGCCATTGCTTCTGGAGCCCCCTGAGCATACACATATTTACCTTCACCCTTTCCACCGCTTCCATAATCAACAGCAATGAATCGGGTAAACTTTTCTTTCTTTGCATATCGTATAAAATTACCCAAACCAAATACACGATTAATATCTACAGCTGTTGCATTATTCCAATCATTAATTAGCTTTATTGCCTCGTCTACGTCAGCAGCTTCAAGTTTTGATTCCAACATTAAAGCTCTAACAGCGTCCTTTACCGCATTACCGTTACCGTCTACTACTGATGCAGCAAGTGCTAAGGATAGCTTAGCTTTATCAAATGGTTTTGCACTAGTCTGACCTTGTGAATTTGTAAATACAGGTTTGGTATTTGCGTTAGTAATACCAACTTGTTCTAGTATTTTGTCAACAGAACCTGCAGGAACTGCACTTAATCCTCCTAGTATTGCTCCAACACCTTTAACCTCAAACTCACCACCATCCAACTCTAAATCACCCTTTCCTGGTTTTGATATGTTCTTAAACACTAGAGCCATTAAAACTTCGGCCATTCCGACTCCTCTCTTTCTCTCGTCCTGACCAGTGTATAGTGCGATTGAACTTAATACAGCGCTGTCTAAACTCTCTGGAATAATGTCTCTGAAATTTCCCCAACCAACCTCTGTTGGAAACGATACTTGTTGTTTTGGATCTTGGATGTAGTTGATGAATGAATTATAGGAGTCTGGTGGTAAGTCCTCCAAAAAACCCTGTAGTACATTGCTTACTTGTTTTGGAATATCAAATCCGAGCTTTTTATCCTCACTATACCCTTTTGCTTTTAGGGCTGCTCTAAGTGGCTTAAATACCGTATACGCTTTGATTCTGTTGTACAGCTTTTGTATAGACACATCACTCATATCCTTTGTGTCTATTTTTTTTATAAGATCAATGATATCTGCCTTCTCAATTCTCTCAATCAATGTTGTAGTAGGAGTTGTTATATTAGGAGCCTTCTTTGTGAAGTCAGGCATCTCATCAATACCATTCTCAGTTAAAACTTCTTGTAACACTTTTAATTCACTCTTAACTGTAAACTTACCATTCTTCACTGTAGGAAAGCCCTTTGGTAGTCTATACGACCACTCAGCTATAATATCATCCCAATTTATATTTTTCATTAATTTTGTTTTATATTCTTACTTGTTAAAATTATAAACTACACAATCTCACAACTTCCACCTCCACACGCAACTGAATCCTTCACGTCTGTATTATCTTCTAATTCCATCACTTGTGTCAAATCAATAGCAGTTAAATGTTTCATCATTTCTTCGTACTCCTCCTTCGTGCAATCAGTAAAGGGTGCTTGAACATAACTACCTCCATCGTAGTTCAACACAGATAACCCATTGTAGTGTTTTCTATTCTTCCACATCCAATCACCTGCCATCTCCCACTCATCCTCTCTCAGAGAAACAGTTGCTGATACATTATGCGCATTGTTTCCTGTTCTATGTCCAGGTTTGATCCACTCTGTGTGTACCTTTTTAATTCGCTCTAATAAGCTAAACGGTGATTCTGTTCTTAAGATTGCTCCTTCTGGTGCTTTTTGTGGAATCGATATCACTGCTGTATCGTGTGGTCTAAAGTAATCATCTTCTAGAAGGGCTGGGTGATGTGCTGCTAAATAACCATATAGCGATTCGTTCTTTCCAACTCTAATTCTACGGATGTAATAGTCATTATGCCATGCGTGTATTCCTGAAGAAGTACCTAATGTCAATGATGTTGTTCCTGCTGGCTTTACTGTTGTTGTACGAGCTGCTTTATTAATTTTTAAGATTGCAGCTACTCTTTCATTCTCTTTCTTTACAACCTCTGCTGCTGCTTTCATATCATATCCTAGTACTGTACCGGATCCAATTCCTGTCATAGAGACACCAATCAAAGCATCCTTTTCAGTTGTACGTTGCCAAATTGGACGAAGGTAATGGAAGTCTGTGTATCCAGCTTGTAGTGTTCCAATGAACGCAGCTGCTTTCATTCTGTTTTCAAAATCCTCTTGAGATTCAATATCCGATGCATTTACTTCACACAAGTTACAGAATTGAAATGGACGTAGAGCAATCTCACAGCATGGATTAGTTCCCCAGTCTTTATCGTTTGTTAAGTAGATTCCTGGCTCACCAGCTCCTGATAACTCAACTCGCTTCCAAATATCTAAGAAAAACTCTTGTGTTAGTTTGTGTCTTAAAAGGGCTGCTGAGTTATTTGCTCTACCTCTTTGTGGATTACTTTCCCACCAGTTACCTGACTTACAAGACATCATCTCATTATCATCTGCACTGAATAAACTTATTAGTGCTGCTCTTCGGATACCACCAGCTAATACTGCATCAGCAATATGACATATCATATCATGCACTTCAATTGGTTGTAGTTGATCTCCGTTTTGTTTGTTATCTAAAATTCCTTGTACTTTTAATATACACTCTTTTAATGGCTGTGGGCCTGGAGCTTTTCCTCCCGATGTTACTAACCTCGCTCCCTTTGGACGTATATCAGAAAAATCAAATCGTAACTTAGATCCTCCATTAAAGTAAGAACTCACTAAAGCCTTTACAGCATCTGCCCATCCTTCAATTGAATCAGCAATTAAGAAACGTCTTGATCTTAATTGATTTGGTTTTCTGATCTCAGGCAATTGATCTATGTGATGTTTTTGTACAGAGTATCCTACACCAGTACCTCCTAATAATAGGAACATAGTTTCTCCAAATGCTCTAATATCATCAATAGGCAAATAAGCGCAGTTGTAGATTCTATTTGGTGATATGTCAATTGGCTTACCTGCAAATTGCATCGATCTCATAGATGGTAATACTTTTTTGCTATAGACATACTCATACGCTTGTTCGATTTCATCAGCAAGTTGTGGGTATTTTTTTAAATGCATTTGCCTGTTTCGAGTAACTAATTCGTGCCAAGACTCTCTTCGATTTAATTCCGGAATAAATTTTGTATATTTTAAAAAGATAGTGATATCGCTCAATATCTCATTAGATAGTGTCATCATAGATGTGTGTTAAATTAAGTATTAGTAATGTGGACTGTGTACATAAATATATGCATTTTTTCGTTAAAACGGTCGTTTTCTTATAAAAAACTATTTAATTCATTAAATTTATTTGCTAGAGCTGATCGGATTACTGCATCGTCTCCTTGCATAATTTTCTTAGTTGCTTGACCTAGTAAAGTACTTTCTTCGTATATTTCAATACTACACACAGACATATTCATCTTGCTAGGGAAGGTTAAACCATCTGGACCGAATCTGTTTTTAATAATATGCCATCGACCGGTTCCGCTAATCTTATCTGCTGTCTTTCTTGATAGTGATACAACAAAATCTGCTACCATTACCTTTGTGTACGACTCAGCGATCTTATCTGCTTCAATAACCTCCTGCTCAGCTGCACTTCTATTAGCTTGACTGGCTGTCCACATTGGAACTTGATACTGTCCTGCTAGACCTCTCAGCTCTTCATAGATTCCTCCTAGAACTTGATCATGTCGTGCATTCTTATTTGTACCAGTATCTCGTAATAAATCTGCGTAATCAATAAATACAATGTCAGGAGTTATTCCTTGCATGATACACTTATCGATATGTGCAGCAATAGTGTTGACGGTAGCCGTCTTTGTTGGATAGTATTTGATTACTAGATTGCCTTTTAATTTTGCTACTGCAGCCTCTACCTCCTCTTTGTGGTATTTTAGATCTTGAGTAGGTATTCCAGTAAAGTAGCTATCGAATCTTCCACCCACATATGTGTCTGAAAGTTCTAATGTGTAGTAGTTAACATTAAGTCCTGCTTTTGCGCACGCTGCTGCTGCATTCACTAATGCCATAGATTTACCAATACCAGCTGGTGCTACAAACACTCCCATTTCTCCTGCTCCTAATCCACCATCCATTACAGCATTGATTACATCCCATGGAGTTGGTACTACCTTACGATTGTTTTGCTCAAAACGTTTTTCTACGTGATCAACATACTCATGGCCAATATCCTTATCTGCACCAGCCTTCATTGCTTCATCAATCTCTACCTTTATTGCATCATACTGCCCTAATTGTAGTAATTGTACAGAAGCTAGTATTGCTGTTTTTAGTTTTTGATTCTTACAGAAATCTAGAGTCTTGTCTTTTATGTATGTGAGATCTTCTGCATCAGCTTGTCTTACAATATCTTTAAGTGATTCTATTACAGTGGTCTTGAGTACTGGTGTTTCTATAAGATCTATCTCAATTTTGAATACGTCAAGAGATGGTGTATTTTTATACTCACTAAAGTACTTGAGTATGGTAGTAGCAATCCACTGATTAGCTTCAGATGAAAAGTAGCTTGGCTCTATTATGTCATGTATCTGCTGTAAGTATATTCTATTCTTAAGCAGTACTGCTAATAATTTATTCTGAAAACCTGCTCCATATAACTGAAACGTATCTTGGATACCCATATTGTAACTATACTATAAATTTTATTATTAGACAACTTAATCAGTAAATTGATTTAGCTTTGTGGCAATGTCTCGTATCCACATTTCGGGGTTCTTTATTGAAGACGACATACCATCCTCAATTAGTAGTTGGTGAAATTTAATCTTTGATAGCTTTGGACTTGACTTTTCCATTGCACTAGTTGCTCTCAGCTTGATTGAAGCATTAAGCAGACTCTCATGTAACTGCATAATAGTGTAGTACAGTCTTATATTCTCCTCATCGTCAACCACAGTTTTATACACCTTCACTTTAGAGTCTTTTGCTAAAGATTGAGAATACGTAAAGAAATCATCTAACGACATAGGCTCTGGTTCGCTTAACCTAGGAAACCTTTTTAAGATCGTCTTTGGTGCTAAACCTCGTGCGCCTGGAATATTGTCAGAGCTATCTCCTGCTAATGCTCTAAATATAGAAAAGTTCCATGGATATACACCATACTCACTAAACACATCATCAGCATAGTATAGCTTCTTCTTGGTAGGACTCCATACGTGTATATTGTTTTGTATCAACTGTAGGAAGTCTTTATCGGAAGACATTATAAATGTGTGAGATTGTTTTGGTAGAAAATACTCATTAGCAACATAAGCAATGATATCATCTGCCTCAGCATTGTCTAGAGTAATAACCGTCACCGGTAAGATTTCTAAATAATCGATTAATCTGATTAACTGCTGAAGTTGGTTGTCTTCCTTATCGCAAGTTTCTGATCTATTAAGCCTTATGCTCACTTTGCGATGAGCTTTGTAATCTGGAAATAGTTTTCGTCTCTTAGCTGATCCGTCCTTACCGTCAAACACTATAACTACTCTAGTAGGGCTAATAGTTTTAATAGCATGTCCAATGCTCAGGAGAAAGCCGGAGATTCCTCCGACGTGTTCTCCATTTGCATTTAGAGCTGGGCTGACTGAATAACTTCGGATGAACGTATTCAAACCATCTATTATCAAAACCCTATCATCTCTATTTGTTGACTGATCCTCTTCACGTAACTTTAGCTGATTAAGTAATGCAGCGTATTTGTTTTTTATCATATGTCTGACATTTCACTACTATCAATTTCAAGATCTTCTGCGTCAATATTGCTTTGTGATTTGTAACTTGATACAGAACTAGTTTCTAAAACACTCTTGCAGTAATCTCTCACATCATCTCTCTCTCGCAGTATCTTCTGCCAATCCTTAGATTGAAATCTAACTACCTCTCCAGTATCTTGTATTATTAATTCATACCAAGCACCGCTATTGCTTATTGCTTTCACCTTTTTAAGTGCATCTAACCAGCTTGCGTAATCGTCAATACCAGAATCAAAATAGATATTAAAGAGTGCTTTTTTGAAAGGAGGACCGTAGCGGTTCTTAACAACTTGTGCTTCTGTTTGTACTCCTATGATTTCACCCTCCTTATCTTTAAGTTTCCCCATTGACTTGAGTCTAACTCTGCAGCTTGCGTGAAACGGTAACGCTTTACCTCCACTAGTAGTATATTTGTCACCAAACATTGCTCCTAGCTTTTCTCGTAGTTGATTTGTAAAAGCTAAGATAACTCGCTCTTTGCCTATCAAGTTTGTAATCTTACGAAGTGCTTTAGACATAATGATTGCTTTTGATGTAGCCCATCCGTCCTTTTCATAGTCAGCCTCTTGTTCAATCTTTGTAGTAGCTGCTGCCACTGAGTCAACAACAATTGTTACTAACCTATCCTTACTCGTATTACGAATACTTACAATAAGCGTTTCAATAGTTTCAAATATATCCTCAATGGTATCTAATGGAATGTAAAGCATATTCTTAACATCAACTCCAATAGCAGTTAAAAACTCCTCACTCAAAGCATTCTCAGTATCAATATAGACAGCGATGCCGCCTTTCTTCTGAGTGTTTGCTAATAGGTGTGCCATGATTAACGACTTGCCTGATGCTTCTAATCCAGTAAACTCTGCAATACGTCCTACTGGTAATCCACCGTCAGGTCTATTAGATATAGCAAGATCCAAAGTAGTTGAACCGGTTGACACCCACTCGCTAAGATCAGCTTGAGTATCCTCACTACCTAGAAAGTGTACGGCTTTAAAGTCTTTAAACTTCTTGTTTAGACTATCTGCTAACTTTTGAGCAAGTTCGTCCCTTCCCGCTATTTCATCGGGTGTAACCTTTGTCTTTGTCATTACTATTATGTGTTAAATAACTCACCAAACGCATCAGCGATGTCGTCTGTTGTTGTTACAGTTTTAGCTGAATTGTTTAATGAAGATGATCTAGTTGTAGTTGTTGTGCCATCTGCTTCGTTATTAGTTTCTGGATCTAACCATTTCTTTAACTCTTCTGTCATCTCATCATAAGACAATTCTGTGAATAGTTTAACTAACTCTGTTTGATCATTTACAATTGCAAGTGCAATTGATTTATCCTCAGTTGCAGGAGTAGTGTTTGGTTTTACTCTTATTGCGTATGATGGATATCCTCCCTCTTTGTCTGGTGCTGTACACTCAAGTGTGATGTCACGACCATTCATTAAGTCTGTAATGTCTCCGTAATCTGGATCTGCAATAACTCCTAAAAGCTCTGTATAGATCTTTTTACCAAAAGCATAGAACTTAACTCCTTCGCTTTCTTGTCCACGTACGATAACTGGAACATAACAACGGAATTTAGGTTCAATTTTACGACCTAATTTCCAGTCTTCTTTATCTCCACTCTTCTTAAGCTTTTCTGAAAACTCAACGATTGGATCAGGCTTTCCGAAGCTAGTAGGTGATAGAATAGTTTTCTTTCCTATTTCGTAGTGAAAGTATAATTCTTGAAATGGATTTGATTTATCAAACGCATAAGGTACAATACGAATTTGAGATTTTCCTACTGGTGGTTTCCAAAATAAATCAGAATTTTTTCTTCCAGCTGAGTTTGATTGAAGCTCTTGAAGCTTCGCTTTGATTGCATCTAAGTTTAGTGCCATTTTGCTTTTTTGTTTTTAGGTTTATACTGTGTTAAATTGTCGAACTAAGTATTGAATGTATATGTGAGCAGTTGTTGTTTTTTAAATTATGCTCTGTGTACCATTTCTGACTTAATCCTTTGACTAAATATATGATTTTTTTACCGTTATTACAACTCTTTTATACTAATTAATCGAAATAAACCATTTCGATCTGATAACATTAATTTGTTTCTGTACTGTTCCCAATTTATTCGATAATTTTTGTCTAGTACTCCGTTATTTAATTCACAAATTAATGTGTTTAATGCATTGATGCTATACAAAGTCTCGCTTTCCTTTTTGCGATTTATTGTAATTGTGTCGCTCATCCTTCCCATAGCTGTGCTAGTTGTATTATAAATACACACAATGTTATCAAGTGCTTCGGTGTATTGATAGCATTTGAGATTGATTACGTTTTCTACTTGATAAGTTTTGTGTATTTTACTAATGCAAGTAGGTAGTTCTTGTAGAGTTGTAAATGTGCAGAGTAATTGTGATTTCATCTAGTGTATTAAACTTCGTCTGGTTTTTCTGAACTTATTTTCCCTAACATAGTCTGTAATACTTTAATTTGATCGTTAAGTGCTTTAATCTGCTCTTGCTTTGTTTTAATGCGTTGATCTACTTCTTTTTTCTCGGCTGCAATTTCAGCTTGTGTTTTTTCGTTAAGAGGCTTTTTAGTATACTTGATATTATTTTCTTTTAGATATTGTTCCACTTTATCTCTTAGTTTGTCTTTCAGATACACTTCTGCTGTGACGTTTATATTATTTGCTTTCATATTAATAAATATCAAATAACACTACAAAGTGTCATATTTTTGTAATTTAATCCCTTTTTTAATTTAATAGGGAATGCGTCTATATCAATACAGCTTGGTATTAGCTGATTAATAATTGCATCTATTTCATCTGGACATACATCAAATAGAATACTATCGTATGTATATAAAATAGGTACCGACCTTAATAAATAGGTCTGTAAATACTCTAATATGTTTTTTAGGACGATAGCGTTCTTTTCTGTCTCATACATTTGTATGTAATAGTTAAATAATGTATGCTCGGTTATGTCCTTATAATTAGCAATTTTAAGTCTTCTACCTGATATTAAACTATCTACATACCCATGCTCTTGCATGTGTTTCCATATCTCTTTAGAAAATGCATTTGTAGCTTGGAAAAATGGAATGTTTAAGTATTCTTTTCGGATACCTCCATAAAGCTGTCTAAAAGTATCTTCTTTAGCTTGCACTATCTGTGCTTCGGTTGGTTGATCTGTGTTATGGTAATGCTGTGCAAGATGACTGTACACATCAGCATCTCCAAAATTATAACCAATAATATCTGCAATTAGTCTTGGGTGATATGAATTAAAGTCAAGCTCTAACAATACACCATCCTCAAACCTACTAACAAAACACTCTCTTGTGCTATCTTCTTTAGGTAATGCTGCAAAGTTTATTCCTCCAAACCGATTACTAGGTCTTCCAGTTGTTGTATAAAAGTTATACTGAGTATAACACATATCACCGTTTAAAGCAAATGAGTTACCAAACACTTCCTGGAACTTATCAACATCAACCTTAATACCATTCTGTTGTATTTTAATTAGCGATTGCTTGAGTGTATTGCTATAAAAAGCTAATCCGTCTGGATGATCAAGCGAGAAGCAGTTCCTATATAATTCAGTAGTTTGCTCTTCTAACTTTGTAAGATCTATAAGTGCATTTGTTTTGAAACACTGAGAAAGCGTCCTATTGTATAACGATACCATTGGTGATTGGTGTACTTCATAACCTTTGTTAGTACAAAGATAGTGTAGCATTTCTAGATCATAATCAAACTCCTGAAATCCATTTGATAATAACAAAGCTCTATTAGTTGTGTATATTTTTTGTGTTAGGAAGTTTAAATCTGTTACATGAAACACTCCTTCTGGATGTGCTTTACTGACTATGAAAGATTCTTTTGTGGTTACATCAATGATACCAAACGCAATAATGCTAGTACAGCTGGGATGTAATCTGTTGTCTAATGGAATAGGATGTAACAACACATCTCTGCCTCTTAGTGTCTCAAGCTGTTGTACATTATCTATAATCATTACACCTAATATAGTCCTTTTTATTAGGTTTAACAACTATGTTAGGCAATTATAACTCCAGTTTTGCTATCAAATGTTTTTTTAATTATTATAGTTTTGTTCTTAAACTGCGGTCGCAACAAATTACTATCCTCGTTATTTTCAGTAAATTGAGATGTTTCACGTGAGTATTGTGTGTAATTGCTAATAACATATGGTAATCCTGGTAATTGTTGCGCAGCTACATTAACACTTGCTTTATTTGTTTGTTCTATAAAAGCTAAGGTACCAGTCAGTCTCCATCTTATTACTGCCGCAGCGTAAATTGAGTTATCTATTCCTAATAGTTTTCCTATGTTGTTAAATTGCTCATTTTTTATTTCAATAGCAAAAGAGTCTGAGCTATGTCTTTGTACAAAGTATCTAAAGTCAAATCCATCAACATAAACTCCTTCTGCTTCGTTTGGTGTATATACATACGGAATTGGTTGTCTGTACTGCTTTGGTAGTGTATTAAATTTAAAACTTCTATCGTACACAAAGTGATCTAAGTTTTGGTAGTATGCAATTAACCGCTTACTCGGTTGTAATTGTTGTGTTTGTGGCACTGGTCCAGCAAATGCAACTCCTTCTCCATTTAAGTGGTATTCTCCAATATACTCTTCTCCGGTACTTGTGGCAAGCTCGCCTCCTTTAGTATACTGATAGTTATTTGTAGTTGCAAAAGCAGAATACTTAGATGTTTTATTAAAGCTATTACGTTGTTCTAGCGCTGGATTTTGTTGTGCTACATAGTTTATAATTGCCATACTTTCTTATTTATTATAGTGCTTTTAGTCTACACACTGTTCCTACTTTCGTAATCCAGTCATTTGCTGTAATAGAATGATCTACCTTTGTTATTTGCCATACCATTTTACCTCTAATGGCTGGTGGAATTCGGTCACACGAAATTAATTGACTAAATCTGAATCCACCAATTCCATCACATTCAAAACTAAAGTCAAAAGGAAGCATAACACCAGCACAGTGTGGTGGTTTTGCTTCGCCTACCATTTCCCGTATAATCTCAGCACGTAATGCTTGGCAAGTTGAATCATTAACCTCATCCTTACATTGTTCTATTAACTCACTTTTAGTTGGCGGAGATTTTTTATCCGGTGTATCCACCTCGTCACAATCACAAACAGGGGTATTTTTTTTATTAGGCTCTGCTTCAGGCATTGCTTTGTTTTTCCCACTTCCTACATAAAAAGGTTGAAAAGATAAACCTTTACAGCCAGTTGCATCTCCATCATTTTTTGAGCTTGTGCCTCCCTGCTGCGTTCCTCCAGCATATAGCGCTTGTGTTTTCATTGCTCCTGTCATTTTCATCTCAAGAGAAATATTTCGTAAAGCTGAACTTTCTACCTTAGCTTTCAATTCGAATATGCCTGTATTTCCGGGTGCAAACGACTTATGATCTATAATAGAAATTGTTCCGCCGCCATCAGTTCCGCCTGCTGAATCGCAGCTTAGTTGCGTGTCACTAGTACATACTACTTCTATGTTCCACGGATTACCACATACATCGTTTACCTTGTCAATAACAGCACGTATAAAAGTTGACATTTTTTTGTCACCATCAAATGTCTTTTTAAGTTCCATCATTAAAAATATTACATTAAGTCTTATGCTACATAAACTTATACCACTTTCGTGATCAACATCTGAACCAACCCCTCCTTTACTTTGTGTTAATGATTGTTGGCCTGGTATAGAGCATACACGAGGATCCGAGGACATTAAGTTGTTGGGTTTTGGTAAGGAGATTCCACTCGAATCGATTTGGCCGTAAGGTTTGCCTTCAGTATTTGGAATTGTGTATTTATTTATTGCAGCTTCTAATGTTCCCCAAGTTATATAAGATTCCGTTGTATCATAATCGTTTATCCAGGTACCTTCGAGCCAGCCTGAGTCATCTTTACCGTCCTGGGTTCGAGCCATACCCTTATAAAATTCATCATGAATTCCTAAATACGCATGCAACCCTTCGGGAGTGCCCTTGGATAATTTTCCAAAATACTGAGACTTTATTGCTGAGTTTTTGAATATATCGTACAGCATTGTGTACAGTCTTCCGTATTTAGCTACTATGTCCTTTTCGTTGCCTTCAGCGTCCGTTTGTGTCACTGCTCGAGCACAACCGCACTCTAAATCTTCTATTGATCCGTCAGCAAACGCCTCCGCTGCTGAGTTTACTTCAACGCTACACTCCCAACTATTATCTGTTTGTAAGTTGTAACTAAAACCAGCAACGATACCTTGAAAACCATCATAGGATGGACTCTTTTGGGCTAAACTTGCTATTTCACAAACCGCTTTTTGACGAGAAACATCTGCTGCTGTATATATGCCTGGAGGTGGCTTACCAGTACATGATTCATTCCATCCAAATTGACACCGGACGTCCATTCCTGGTACAAAATAACACTTTTGTAATTCTATTAGCTGCTCGTCGGTATAAGCTTTTAGTTTAATTGTAGCTTTACGAGTTGTTCCTAGATTACCTAATGCTCCTATATCAATTCCTGTAACAACTGGAAGTGGAAACTTTGATGTTGTGTCATACAATGCTGTGGAAGTGCTTGATCCATATAGTTCAAAAACATTACTGCTACCCTTACCTAAGGGCGAATAATTGGAGCTACATTCTGCAGCCATAGACATAATATGTATCCAAGGTACCCTTTTTGCAGTCCACTTAAGTAACTGACTCATATCTGCTCGGGCAGTTAGCTCCTTCTGTGCTAGGTCTGGAACCGAAATTGCTTTGAATGGATCTCTATTCATAACTTTACATATTGTTTAAATCTTCTAAATCTTTTATAATTGCTTCTATCTGTGATGGTATGCGTAATTGTATACCTGGAATTAGATTTTGTGTTGTCTTATCTAATCCTTCGTTAGCTTCTGCTATTACCCAATAGTAGTTTACAGAACGGTAGTATTGATATGCTAATGCGTATAGCGTATCTCCAATAGTTGTTAATACATATAAATCGTCAGGATGTTTTGCGATTGGTGGATATATCGTAGACAACTGTACTTGTTTATTATTTGTATTTCGTTTCTGAGGAATAGTTGAGTATCTATTGTATGCCATGTTTGTTTATTTTATGTACTATAGTGTTTGCTTGTTGCTGCATCTAATCCTTTTCCGTCTACATCGCCAAGAATATTTGCATCCATTGATATCTTTAATAATTGTGGTAATCCTGCCTTGATATCCCACGTTGATTCGGCAGGATCAAAGTCGACCTTAAAACTATTAAATACACAATACACACCTTTAAAGAAACCACCTAAAGTTAATTTGCACAAAGGACCGAATAAGTAGCCACTTCTACTAGAAGCAATTGATGTAATATTAATTGCTTTTTGTATTTTTGCCATGTTTATTGGTAAATCGACAGCACTAAAAGATGGAACTGATAAACCAAACGATATGCCACGCGTTACTCCTTTGAACTGTTTTAAGGTTTCTTGTCTGCCAACATACTGTATATCATTCCAGCTTGTTGAAAAACTATCACTAAAACTAGTTAGGTAAGCTTTAAACACTACACTCTCTCCTAGTGTTTCACTAGCAATTTTAATTGTAATGTAGTCTTTACCATTATAATCCTGAACATCTTGAACTTTAAAATTACCACCGCCTATTTGTGGATTTGGTCCACTCGATGCTTGGGCACTAATTCCGCTGTGTGCAGCTGCTTTGCTTGCTGCGCTTTTAATTTGTCCGTATGTTGTTGCTTTGTATTTTGCCAAACTTCCCTGTTTTGTTTCTTCTCCTGACGGAAATGATGTTAGTGCATCAATATTTAATTCACTTCCGTTTGTTAACGCTTTAATAATATTTCGGAAGGATGTCTGTATTGCGTTGCCTGTTTCTGTAAAGCTAGAAGAGTCTACATCACTAAATGATGCTATTGGTAACTGTAATGCTGCCTGAACGAATACCGGAGTGAAGGAGTAATCAACCCCAGTGTTTGTTAGCGACTTGTATGGTCCAGTTTGTGGTGTAGAGACTAAATCCTCAACACTGATGTTACCTGCCGTGAATCCTAACTCTCCTTGAACTAACTCTGGGTTAAAGGATTGTACAGATGCTGCACCATGTTTTAGTACGGGTGCAAATCGAGCTAATAATTGATCGGTGTCGTAAGCAATAGTTTTAAGCGTAGGCGAACTATAAGGTGCTGGCGAGTAGTTAAATGGATCACCTACTGAGCTATAACCAATTAAATCACTTTCTAATGATTTAGTATTACCATCGGATAAGTTTTGTAGTATTGGCCCAATCTTTTTATAAGCACTTGTTGGTTTTTTAGGCTCACCACTTTCATTTATAACTGGTGACGTTCTAGTTTTTAGAGATAAAGCGGGTTGTTCTAGTAACTTAGGAGCTTCTCTTGGTATTCTAAATACGCCGTTTAGTATTTTAGGAATTATTTTTGGCTTTACTACTGTTACAATGCTTGAATCTATCTCGCCTTGTTTTAGTAGCAGTCCCTGCAGTACAGCATTATTAATTATTCCAAGTACTTTTTTTATTGCAACTGTGCCTTGTGCAATATCATTAGGCTCAATAGCTATTTTGATAGGTGTAATAGACAGTAGTATATTATTTGTTACTGTAGCTCCTTGTTTTGTTAATA
>Ga0181358_1000569_pt1 | contig 16415 bp, 8 predicted proteins | sample Fa13VDMM110SD_FD_130096 | JGI IMG/M metagenome (GOLD analysis project Ga0181358, IMG submission 130096) | Freshwater viral communities from Lake Michigan, USA - Fa13.VD.MM110.S.D | ecosystem: Environmental > Aquatic > Freshwater > Lake | place: USA: Michigan | collected 2013-09-24 | reverse complement strand
TTGAGAATGCGGAAGTCAGTGCGGACCAGCCTGCTGTTCGCAAGGTCGCGCATCATTTGATCGTGTTCGGTCATGTGTGGCCCTCGCTAGTCGATTTCTGCATCAGCAGCCCAATGGAAGCCCAGCACGCCGCCCACGGTCGTTCCCGCGTTGCCGGTGCAGGTCACATGGAACCCGCTCTGAGTAACGTTCGCCGTCGCCGCTGACGATGTGTCGGCCGCCGCTGTCTGGTCGCGGATCTGCGCGTTCGCCGCCGCTGAGTTATACAGCGTCATGGCAAGGCCTGTCGTTGCGCGCATGTGTGGGGCGAACGTGATGCGGTGCGACCTGTTTGTGACCGCGCCCGCAATCGTGGCAATGAAGGTTTCTTCGCCCGTACCGTTGCCCAGGTTCTGCGCTGGCGTCGTCGCAAGGTCGAATGACTTTTGGTAGAAGCGCCGGCAGATTTCCAGTTCTTCTTCGAACGGCGGGTTCTCAAACCGCGTACCGACTGCCGAGACCTCGAACTTGATGTTCGTGATTTCCACAAAGTCCGCAGCGCCCGCCGTGCCGGTTGGGGTCCACAAAAAGGCAATACCGCATTCACTGACCGTTGCAGGCAGTTCGACGCTAGGCCAACGGATGCGCGTTGCTGTCGTGGTAATCGTCTGGGCTGTCGGGGCCGTATTGGCGCTGCCAGTAGCAAAGCCGGTGGCGATGTTGAACACCTCGTCAACGCCCGTGCCGGTAAAGATGTTGGCCGTCAGCGTTCCGCCCGAATAGTTTGCCCCGACCCTGACATCGGCCGTAAGCGTGACGCGCTTGCCCGCCAGCCGATAGCAATTGGCGCTTTCGATCTGATGGCCGTAGATCAGGGCATCGGTTCCAGCGTTTCCGTTGTCGCGCTGGATACGCATGCAGTACTGCGCGCCGGAAAAGCCGGTTTGCCGCGAATAGGTCGAGCCCGCCGCGTTCGATGCGCGCCGCCCCTTCCAGCGGTCGTCCATGAAGATAGTCGCGCCAGGAACAAAGCTGGTTCCGCGTTGCCAGATGCGCTTGCCGCCATTGGTCAGAAGGTTGTCGGCCGGTGCGGCGCCGGGAAGGTTGGCGCTTCCGCGCGATTCCCACGCAATGCTGTCCTCGTCGCAGTCCACGAAGACCGGCTGGAGCGTGTTGGTATTTGCCCCGGAGAAGCGGCAGTTGAACATGCGGGTCAGGATGAGCGGAGCGACGCTGCACTCGTACTGACAGCCGATCATCTGGAGGTTTTCGTTGTAGCACGAAGCGTCAGAACCGCCGGTCAGTTCGACAGAACTTCCCACGCCGCTCGTGCCTGCAAGGAAGTGAACGCCGATGAAGATCGTATCGCCAACCGAGCAGTAGGTCTGATCCTTGCCAGCCTTGAATGCGCGATGCGTGCCACGATAGCGACCGCCGAGGAACACGTTGTGAAGGTTGAGCGAGCCGACGAACTCGATTGCGATGTATGTCGGGTTGGTAGACGTGTTCGGCAGCGTCTCGAAGTTGTCAAAGATATTGTAGCCGTGCGCGCTGATCTGGTTCGTGCCGGCCCACAGAGACATGCCTGTTTCATCAAACAACATGCCCTTGTAGACGTCTTGCGTGTCGAAATCGAACGTCCAGTATTGAACGCCGGTTGCACTGCCCGTCGATCCTAGCGCGCGGAAACCCACGGAACTTGTCGCAGCCGCAGCCGGGCCTTGAAGTCTGAGATGTTTGATCGATCCAAAAGACGAGCTGAACGCGCTGACATCCGCCGTGATGATGTCGTCGTTGGCCGTGCATCGGATGATCGAGATGCCACGACCTTCTCCGAGGAAGTGCCAGTCGTTGCCAAGCACAGCCGTGAGGGACGCGCTGATCAGATACGTTCCGCGCGGGAAGAATATCGTGCGTTTCGTCAGCTTGTTCTGCGCATAGGAGATCGCCGCATTGATCGCCGCCGTGTCGTCCGTCGCGTTGTCGCCAACCGCGCCGAACAGCTTGACGTTGACGCGGCCCATGTCATCGAGAACCGACGCGCCCGCGAGATTGAGGTTGAGGATTTTGTTGCCTGCCCCCCACTTCGGATCGACCAGTTCGAGCCCCGCATCCCGCGTCGTGCTCAGCGTGTAGACGCCATAGTCCTGGCTTCTCATCTGCTCGACTTCGGTTTTCACGATGTCGAATGCAGCCGTGGTCAGGTTGGACGGGAATGCGCTTTCCAGCGTGCCGGACAGACCGTTGGAGGCCACGGAAACCACACGGCGATAGTTCGCGCCGTTCTTGATCCACATGCGGCCGGTGATGATGGCGGCCTGCGAGGACGAGAACGCGGTGATCGATGTCCCGCTTGTGGTGATCGTGCCCGTTCCCGCCACCAACGGAAAGTTCGTCATCGGCGCGGAGATGGTCAGATCATCGCCGTTGATGTCGCGAACCTGCGCAATCAGATCGACCGGACCCGTCGCACCATTGTTAATCGTGATGGTCTGGCCGTACTGGTACAGCTCCGGGCGCTCGACGCTGATGATAGTCGGCGCGCTGGGATCAGCCGAACCAAACGCCGTGGTGACGCTCTGGTCGTCCTGAAAGGTACAGCCGATGAGGCGCGGGCGCGTGCGGGCGACGGTCGTGGCCGAATCGTTGCCGTAGTAGCCCGACGTCGCAACCGCCAGCGTACCCGCGAGACGCAGCGCGTCTCCGACAGCGTTCGCCGCCTGACCGTTGTTCGAGAAGTCGCAGTTCTGAAACTCGACGTCGGTAGACCCGCCATTCCAGACGCCTGCAACCTCGTTGAACTTCGCCTCGACGCCGAGGAATTTGAGACGCGCCGTGACCTGTGTTTCCGGGGCAAGGAAGCTGCTGTTGACGTTGTCCGAACGGATGTCGATGCCGTACTGGTTGCCGTTGAACGACCCGCCAATCCACTGGCAATCTGCACTGAGATAGACGATGAGCCCTCGCGATAGCATCCGGGTCGCGCGCATGTTGGTGAAGGTGCAGTTGCGCGGCGGCTTGCGAATGCGGGCGGAGATGTCAGCATAGAATCCCTGGTTGACGAGGTGCGCGCCCATCTGCGCTTCCCCGGCCCAGAGCGAGGTCGTCATGTACTCGCCATCCAGCAGGAAGTTGGCGAACCGGCAGTTGTCAATCTCGGCCAGTTCGAGGTGAACGGTCGTGTAGCGCCGAATGTTGATGTCCGAGAAAGTCGAGTTCGGAGCGCCAATTATCGACACGCCAACCGACTTCGTCATCGTCGTGTCGTTCTTCGCGCTGACATTCCAGTTGGAGCACGTCAGGCTGTCGCAGTCCGCAATCGTGACGCCGGTAAACCAGTCGCTCTTCGAATTGCCAGAAGCGATGTCGTATCCAGCCTGATCGACAATCTCGATATTGTTGAACGTCGCGCCCGTGCCGTTGTAGGCGTCGAAGCCGTGTGGGAAGATTTCCCAATCGACGTTGTCGAGACCCTTGAGCAACGCGCGGCGGCAGATGCCGCCCGTGAAGCCCTTGAAGATGACGCCCGACCCGCTGTCCTCGACTTCGCAATCGACATCGAAGTTATCGACGTACTGAACGCCAACGGCGAAGTCTGCGCAGTTGATGACCTTGGTGTGGATCTTGATGTTCTCGATCTGCGTGACCGACGTGCCAAGGGCGACCACGCCCCAGTAGGTCCGCACCGTCGAGCCGCCAGCCGTGTTGAACGCCGCGCGGTCCTGCCCATCGCGGTTGAAGTCGAACGTGCCGCCGACGATGGACGAGTTCGATGCACGCAGGCGGAACACGTACAGGTTAGCCCCGTCCAGAGTGGCGCTTGCCTTGAGCTGGACCGTGGCGCCGGGATCGAGGATGATGTGAATCGGGCTCGCGAACTCCTGACAGTCTGTGACGTAGGCGGTGTCATCTGCCGGGAACCAGAGCGCCTTGCCGGATGCATACGCGGCGGCTTCCGCAAGCTGAATTGCGGTCGTCCAATCGGTTTGGCCGCTGATCTCATAGTTGCGAACGTTGATCCGGCCAGTGTCGAACGGGACGTAAGCGTCATTGAGGTAGGTGAACGTCAGGACGCCATCGACAACGTCCGCTTCCCATAGCGTTGTCGCGCCGTCAGCCGTCTTTGCGACCCAGCTATAGTCGAGCGCATCGGAAAAATAGATCGTGACCTGACCATTCGCGTCGGCCACGAATGGGTTAGCTGTCGGCGTGACGCCAAGGTCGGAGTAGACTGGGAGCGGTGTCACCGTTCCCATCGTGTACGAATAGAGAAGGCCGCCAGCTTCGCCAACGCCGCCGACGCCCAGAATGTTTGTCACGAACGGCAGAAAAGCCATCGGCTAAGTCTCCAAGACAGGGAATGTCGTGAGTGCCCGTTCGCCCTCTGTTCGGGGGCGTTTGGCGGATTGTGGAAAAGGGGCTAGTGTTGCGCGCTCTGAATTGAGAGGCGGGCGAGGATGATTGACGGCGCTAAGCTGCTCTTGGTGAACGCGCTGGTCGTGTGCCTGCTAGTGCCCGTCATGGAGCGCTTTGGCGGCCGGTCTCTTCCGCCCGGCGTTGACATGATCTTCTTTTGGGTCGGCGCGGTTGGCCTTGCAGCGCTAGGGCTTCTTTGGCTTGGGCTTCTTCGGGGGCGGCGGGAGCGGCAATAGCAACTGGTTCGATGGCGCCGCTACGGGTGGCGGCGGCGGTGCTGCGGGTCGTAGTGCATTTGCGGGACGAGTCGGCTTGGGCGGCGCTTTGGTTCTGAGATATTCCGTAATAGCCGCAACCTCTTCCTCAGCGCCGCGAATGTCGGGCTTGGGAAGTTTGTACCGATAGCCCATGCTGAGCGCGCCACCAGCAGCCACGCCCCACCCAGCCCGTTGCAATGCCTGATACATGGCAAGGTTGGTTTTTGCGCGCTCAACACGCCTCAGAGCCTCAATGCTGTCCTTGTTGTTCTTTGCATCAAGTTCCGCCTCTTCAAGCTCCCGCTCTGCATCGGCAACGAACGGCGTGACCAGAGCGGATTCGACAAGGCCAGTCCCGATAATCTTGACGTCGGCAGGGCGAACGAGAGTGGAGCCAATCCCGTCGCGCTTCTCCAGCTCTTTCCTTGGAAACAGCGAACCAGGCTTTGCCGCTCTCGGGTTTGGCTTGTACCCATCCGGCCCGTAATTGAACGGCAGCTTGTTATCTGGCGCGCTGCCTTCCCGATAAAACTGGTTCATGTTGACGGCTCTGTTGCGCTCCGTATTGGCAGCGCCGCCTTTCTTCATCAGGCTCTTGACCGGGCCTGTCGTGAGTAGATCGTTGATGTCGTTTTCAATGACCTTCACGGCCTTTGCAGATTTACCCACGCCACGAGCACGCAGAACGCCTGCGGCAACGCCTCCAAGAACTGCCGCTCCGGTCGGGCCAAACTCTCTCAGAGCGTCGGCAAACGGGTTCTGTTCTTCCTGCATCTGCCGTTGCGCATCGCGCTTGCGCATCTCTGACAGAGTGGACTTGCCAGCCGCCAAGTCGTCTTCCGCCTTCTTCAGCGCCGCAGCGTTGCGCGCATCCCATGTCTCAATGGCCTTGATCGTCAGGCCCTTGAATTTCCCATCGATGTCGCCGTTATACAGGCCCAGCGCGTTGAGAAGGGTCTGCTTCTCTTTGAGGTCGGTCATCTTGTCAAAGTCGGCTTTGGCCTTCTTCAGATCGGCGATTTCCTGCTCAACCGTGCTGATCTGGCTTTCCGCTTTGCTGATCTCTGCGGTCAGGTCTTCCTGCGCCTGCGCATCGCCGCCAAGCGATCCAGCCACGCCACCGACCACCCCGCCCGCGACCATGCGAGATGCTGTAGACGGTCCGCTCGGCTTCCCCTTTAGTGCGTTGGGAAGGGGCTTGGGGCGGCCTCCGAAACTATTCATTGTCACCCCACGCGACTTCTCGGTCATTGCCTTGCGGATTTCGGCAGGCTCGCGCAGAAGTGCGTTGGCGCGCTTAAGAACTTCATCGCGCGTCCGCTCAACCATTGCCCGACCGCGCGGAAGTTTTAGAATAGCCGGATCGAGATCGATATCCAGAACTTCCATGACCTTGCGCAGATCGGTTTCGTCCTTGAGGAGAACTGAGAAATCATAGGCGCTCTCTGGCGTTAAAGGCTCCTGTGTGAATGCTCGGGCTCGCGCAAGGTCTTCAGCAGGCGTTGTCTGTCCCTTTGGCGTTCCGCCAGCGCCCGCCTGATCTACTCGCCTCAGAGCATTCCCCGATGCAGCCTTGCCCATGCGACTGCCGAGAATGCCGCCAGCTACGCCAAACGACAGCGCGCCTCCGAGCGCCTGCGCAGCGCGCTCTGAAGCGCTCACAACGCCATCGCCGTCCGTGTCTCTGGCGAGCGTTCCACCTGCAATCGCCCCGCCTGCAACGCCAAGACCAGTCGCGTTCTCTCTCACACCAGCTAGAAGCTTGGAGCTTCCTGATTGTGAGGGGTCGAAGGTGGCGAACTTGCCTCGGATGTTGGAGGGGTCGAAGACGCCAAGCGTCTCTTGCCCGTCCTCCATCATTTTGATGCTGTCAAATTCGGTCTTCTCAAAAAGCTCATCAATTGCTTTTTTGCCGTCACGACCAAACAGCGAAACCGTATCGTTCCAAAAGTCATGGCGCCCATAGTGCGGCCCACTTTCTTCAGTGCGCGCACCTTGCCGAATGCGGTCGATCAGATCGCTGAGTTCTGACTTTTCAGCTTCCGAAAACCGCTTGCCGCGCTTTTCTGCTTGGGCGACAACTTCATTGAAAAACTCTCCAGCCGTAACAGTAGGGGGCAAATCGTCAGCGTCAAAAGTGTTTTTCGTTCTGGCGTAGAATGGGATGACGGCGGGCCTGCCGCCCGTTGACCCGCGCATTGCCGCATACTCTTCGGCTAATGGTGGCTTCTTGCTGCCCCAGAACATGCCTTTGGCTTCATCGAAGTCGCGCCCCGTCCCATGATACAGCGGCGTATCGACATCGAACCCCATCTCCCTAGCCCGCGCCATCCGGCTCCCTTCATCCATAGGAAGCTTGGAGGAACCGAAGCCGCTCTTTACGGGAGGAGGCTTGGAAGCGCTGGCGGAGGAATCTCCCGGTTCACGCCGCATCCAGTCGCCTGTTTGCTCTTTGAAGCCGCGCGACAAGTAAAGATTCTTCAGGTCGCCATCAGACAACCGGCGATGACCATAAGCGTGCGGAATGAGCCTGATGGGAAGCCCTTCAGCATCGGCTTGCGCAATGATTGCATCAATCGCGCGAGATCCTTGCCCTTTGCCGCTGGAGAAGGATGGAACGTTGATTTCCTGAAGCGTGAGCACGCCATTTTCAACGAAGTATTTGACGCGCGCGTCTCCAATGGCGGCGCTTCTGGGGCTGCCGGATGGAGTCAGGTCAAGCGCTGCTGCTTGCGCGGGCTTGGAAGCGCTGGCGGGGGCGGCCCGACCAGCCGGAGCTTTCGGCGCAGTCTTTCCAGCGGCCGGAAATGACACGACTTCGCCAGCGCCAGACTTCATTTTCGTGCGCAGTTCGGGATATGGTCGAAGCCCCATATCAGACCGCGTCACGTCCGATGCAAACGATTGAAAGCCCGACGCCTCGTCAATGATGTCAATTGCCTCATCGAGCGTCTTGACCGTCGCGCGCCCGCCCGGAAGTCCCTGCCCGGCAATCCGTGACGCTACTTCAATCACATCGGCCTTTGGCATTGTACGCGCGACATCCGCAACGCCTTTGTCGCCAACCTTCACCATGTCCATCATGCGCTTGACGCGGCTTGCATTCGTCGGCGCAGTCTTTCCGGCCTTGGCGAGACGGTTGCCGAGAACACCGCCTCCGATGCCGCTGAGAATGCCAGCCTTCAACGCGAGGTCTTCATCACCAGTGGCAGCGTAGGTTGCGCCGCCGACGATGCCGCCAGTTGCAAGACCGCTCCCAATTGCAGCAGGCGAACGAGAGGTCTGGCCGGGTACATCGCCACGCCGAGCGCGAAGCGTATCCTGGTACGCGTCCCATTCTTCTTTTGCGCCAATCCGATAGGACGGGCTGCCACCGAACTCTTCCTCCAGCAGCCGCATCAGGGTGCCGGCGTCCTCGGGGTCAACGTCAAAGCCTTCTTGATAGGCCTTTCGCGCAAGCTCATCGAGGCCCGTGCCGGATTCGCGATTGATCAGCCCCGGCATACCGTTTGCCCGGCCCATAACGGCTTTCATGTCGCCGGTCATGTAGTTGCGATCGTTGATGCCGCCTTGGCTCCTTATCCAGCCACGAAGCGATTGCGGCTTCGTTGGAACCGGACCATCCCAAATTGTGTCGCGCGTTGGCGGGCCGACCATCGGCCGACCCTTCGCAGGTTTTGTAACCTGCGCCATAGCCGCCAAAACAGCTTCTTCAGTTGGAGCGGGGCGAGGCCCTTGCGGGCGCAGATTGTTGCCCGTAACCGGCGCATCAGGCCCCGGCGTCGGATTGAGCGCGTTTGCCGGACGCGGTCCACCACCAGCGGGAGGAGCTGGCGGAACATTGCCGCTACGACGACCGCCGCGATTGCCAAAGATGCGCGCCAGGTTCTCAGGCGTCGCGCCGTCCAGCAGCATCTGGCCCATGAGGTCGCGCTGGGCTTGGCTGTAGGAGCCACCCTTCGACATGGCCGCAAGCGTCGCCTCAATCGGGCTGCGAACCGCGCGAATGGCTTCAGCCGCCATCGGAAGGAAGCCACCCTCGCCCATCTGGGCCTGAGACGTCACAGAGCCCACATTCGGGTTGATCCGCGTGGCGTTGTTGACGATAGCGGCATCAGCCGCAAAGCGCGCCTGCATTGCGTCGGCCGCATCAGCGCCGAACACCTGCGCGAGCTTCTGACGGGCGCCGGGCGCCATCAGAGCGGCCATTGCGCCGCGCGGCCCCTCAGTCTTTGCGACCATCGAACGAATGACGCCAGCCTGCAATGCGGTGAGTTGCTGGCCGGTGATGCCTTGAGCTAGGCGGGTCACATCCTCTGCCGTGTAGCGACCGCCGAGCAAACCTTGCCCTTGCCGGAAGGCTTCCTGCATCCGAGGCGCTTCGCCGCCAAGCTGACGGGCCGCGGCGTAGTCAGGGACGAGCGCGTCTACTTCGCGCACGATGGCTTGTCGCGCGCTATCCAGATCGTAAGGCACGGGCTGGTTGCGTGCTGCGGCTGCCTGTTCAGCATCATCCAGGCTGCGCTTGACCAGATCCCAATACTCGAAGTCGCCAACCACGCGGCCTTCGGTTGCCGCCAGCGTTTCGCGGTAGCGGTCAACTGCGCTTAGGTGCGGACGCAGAATGTCTAGGTCGCGCAACTGCTCAAGGCGAGAGCTTGCGAACGAGCCGAACGGGTTCTGCTCACGCAGCGCGGTATAGGCCGGCGTTGCCTGTTGGCGAGCCAGCGCGACCATGCGGTCAACGTCGCCCGTGATAGTCGCCGGGCTTGCGCCAGTTGTGTCGGCAATGTCGCGCTCAAGGCGGCCGGCACGGTTAGTCAGCAAATCCTCGCCACGCGCCCGCGCCGCTTCTCCCGTAGATCCTGCGCGCCGGGAAAGCCCTGCCGCCGTGCTCACGCCTTCCTGCGTCAGATCAGCGATCGATGCAGGCTTGTCGCCATAGCGCGCGGTGAAGGCCGCTGCCGCTTCCTCTGGCGTGCGGATACCACCAGACGCAAGCGCATTGCGGACTGCCCTTGCCGCGACACGCTCGTCCATTCCTGCGGGGCGGAAAGGGCGAGCCGCAGCGCGCCAGCCACGGCTTGCCGCTGAAGCGACGGCACGGGGGCCAAAGAAGCCGATTGCCGCGCCAGTACCTGCGTTGAGCGGACCACCGCCGCCTTCGCCTCCATCGCCGGGGGCTGCATAAGCGTCGCCCACGCCGCCAACAATCGCGCCGACCGTGCCGCCTGCAATCCTGTCCGCATTCCTGCGCACAATGCCGCCGCCAGCGGGCTCTGCGGGGGCGCTGAAGGGCTTGGGGCCAGTCGGCGCAGGCATTGCACCAGCGGGCGCAGCCGGCTCATTGGCGAGCACGCGGCGAATTTGCGCCGCCAGCGCCGGATCAAGCCGTGGGTCTTGTCCTTTGCCAGCCTGAGCGCCGGGTCGGGCAAGATTGTAGCCGCCGTCGATGAGCTTCAGAAGGCCAGCAGTCACGGCGCTGACAGTCAGGTCTTCCCCGAGGTTCTTCATCATCGAAACGATGGCGGGGTCATTCTCATTGCTGCGGAGCAAGTCCGCAACCGGACCGATAACAGGCGTATCTTTTGAAATGAAATCGGAAAGACGCGGAGCACGATAATCAGTCGAAAGCGCAAATGCCGCCGCATCCTTCGCCGCCTGATGACCGAATCCGCCGTAAGGTGACGCCTTGCCCAGCGGCATACGCACCGACGCAAACTGACCGACTGCACGAGGGATGATGCCTGCCTCGCTGGAAAGCAGGCCGCCTTCATCAAGCAGCACGTTTTTGTCAAATATATCGACACGCGGACGATCAAACTGCTGCCGGCTCGGATCAGCGAGGTTCATGCCAGAGTTTATCGCGTCCGTTCCAAGCGCCGCGATATTATTGCCAAATGCCTGCACGCCCTGCCCAAGCCCCTGCCCAAGCTGGAGCGGAGCGCCAGCAATCGTGCGGAGGTTTTCGTTTTGCTGGAATGGTGCGGCGAGGCCCATGCCAATATCGTTCAGCATGTTTGGAGATGTGTCGGCGGGCGTTGCGCCGCTTTGGACCCAACGGCGCTCGCCGCTCAAAGGATCAGAGCCGAGTGTCCACTCCCAGCCGGGCCTTGCGGGCTCGGTTGGCTTGGGCGGCGCACCCTTCGCATATCCCGACTTTGCCAGCGGGTCTTGCACATAACCCAACTCGGCCATGCGCTGCGGATCGGCAGGCTTGGCGCGGAATGCTTCGTATCCGCCAGGAATGGCCGCTGCGGCTTCTTCAATCGCCGCGTCTACATCCGCGCGCGGAACGGCGTCGGATGACGGCACAGGCTGGAGATACTTGGCGTACTTGTTCGGCTTTGCAGGCGCTTGCTCCGCAGGTTGCGGCGCCGGCTGCTGCTGAACGTACTTGGCGTATTTGTTAACGACCACCTTGCATCGCCTTCAAAAGAGCTTCCGCTCGGCCTTCGCCAAATGCTTCGTTGAACTCTGCAATCTCTTGCGGGCTCGCCGGATTCGTCAGGAACTCGGTGATCGCCTCCGCAGGAAGTCCGCTCTGTTTGGAATATGCGCGGATGCCCATCTGCATTGCGGGGGTCTGGATTGCGCGGGCGCTTGGCTGCGATGCCGCAGAAGCCTGCCCTTGCACTGGCCTCTGCGGTAGGACTGGCGCTTTAACCGATCTCTCGCGCGCAACCTGAAGGCCCTTGCGATAGTAGCCATCCAGTTCGTTCATTGCCTGAAGCGCTTCGCCAACCGTGATGTTCTGGTTCTGGAGGCGCGTGATGGCCGCAGTTGCCGCTTGACCTTCGCGCTCCGTGATGGCGCCACCACCCTTGAGCTGTTCAAACGCATTCAGGAACGCCTGGCTCGTAACCTGATTGACCAGCGCCTGCACGTCTGCGCCGTCCGTGCCCGGAATTGCGTAGAGCTTGCCTTGCAGGCCGAACCGCTGGCCGATGTTCCGGCCTTTGAGGTCGGCAATGGAGGACATCGCAGTCTGTGCGCGCTGCTCAATCACTGGTAGGTCAAACGCTACCTGACCTTGTGCGCCACCCTGAACCTTGGCGCTTGCCATAGCCGCCGCGTTGCCTGCCGCATCTTCAATCGGAGCAATCTGCGTTGTCTCATAGGTGCGCTTGTCCACGCCAACAGGAACGCCACCGATGGACGTAATCTGCGGCGGAACGTAGGCGTTGCGACCAGTGCCTCTCACCGTCCCATCCGACATGACAAGCATCTGCTCGCCAGTCGCGTCATCAATGAAGCCTTGAAACGCACGCGCCGTTTCTGCTGGCGACGATCCGGTGTAGACGGGCTTCCAGCTTCCATCGGGTTGACGCTGCACGATCTGGTTGCCAACCTGCCGAATGTCCGACCCCTCCGGCTTCTGCGGGTCGCGATAGTCGCCCATGACTTTGCCCGTGCGCGGGTCAACAAGCTGGTTGTTGATCTCCATCGGACCTTCTGACGCGGCCGGCGCCATCCCCATCTGCGCCGAAAGCGCTGCGATGTGCCCGTCAAGCGTTTGATCCGAGAACTGCGCTTCATCGACCTGCATAGACCCAACGTCCTGCCCGATGATCTCGCTGATGACGGGGGCGTTCTGCATCCACCACTGGCCGCGCTGTTCGGTCGGCAAGGCGCGTTGCTGCTGCATCAGGGCGAGCGTCTGCTTGGCCTTGTCCTGACCCTCCATCTTGCGGCGGTCCTGATCGGCCTGGAATTGCTCCGGGTTGAACCCGCGCATGAAGCCGTCGATTGTGTCTGCCACCAGCGCGTTGCGGGGCTGGGCCTTGGGCTGCATGTAGGGGCTTCCCATTGTCGAGCTGGCTTTCGCTGCAAGCGCGTTTGCCTTGGGCGCCGGTGCGGGGGCTGTTTTGCCGGGCACGTAGGCCGCTGCTGAAGCGTCAGGAATGGGACCGGGATCCGGATCGTATGCACCCGGCATCTTGAGTTTGCTCTGTGTGGGAGATGCGTAAGCGACCATGGCTCAATACGTCCCCGTGGCAGGCTTGCGGAAGTAGTCGCCAACGGCCCCAGCAGCGCCAGAGATGCCCTGCCCGAGCCCGGCGTAGCGGCTTCGCAGCGCATTGCCCTTTGCTGTTCCAGCATCAGTGATGGCCGCGCCTGCACGTAAGCCGTACTGATTGGCCGCGCTGCTGATCTGCGATCCTGCCGTCTGTTCCATTCCAGCGAGCGAACGAAGGCCGCTCGTGTAGCTGTCGAACGCGCCGAGCCTGTTGCCCGCCAGCGTCTTGGCGTAGCGCGCCTCGCCCGGCCCAGAGATCGACTTGCCCGCCGCGCCGAGCTGGCCCTTGATCTTCCCGAAGTCCAGTTCCGTCGCCCGCGTGGCGAGCTTGTTGTAGGGGCTGTCCATGAACTCCTGAAGCGGGTCCATGGTCGCTGCCTGTCCCGACTGCCCCACAAGCTGTGTTCCGCCTGTCGGTTGCGGCGTCTGCGTGTTGCCGCCCATCGGGTTGAGCGTGCGGCCCTCGGTCTTGCCGAACTTGTTGTAGTGCCAGTTGGCATATGCATCGCGATTGCCGCCGAACAGCGATTGCACACCGCGCTTGCCCCACTCCGCAGCGAGGTCGGGCTGTTGCATATACGTGCCGTAGTCGTAGCCTGCCGGCGCTTCCGTCGCGAGTGTCTGCCAATTGTCACCGCCATTGCGGATCAGGCCGCCCATGATAGCGCCCGGAACGCCGCCCGCAGCAAAGCCAGCGAGAGCGTTGTTGCCGCCGCCGCCCGAGTGACCTGCAACCGGCTGCCCCGCCCCGAGCCCGCCTGTCGCCAGTCCGCCCGTGCTGGTCATGCCGCCATTGTACGCGGCCTCGTAATTCTGCGGGGCAAGGTTGAACAGCGCGCCGAGCTTGTTGGCCGCCCCACCGCCCATGATGTATCCGGGGCGAGCAAGCCCGCGCTGGTCGGCGTAGATATCGCGGCTAAGTTGCAGGTTCTGTTGCGCGGCCTGCTGCTCTGCTTTTGATGCATCGCTTCCGCCCTTGCCAGCAAGCGCGCCGCCCGCAAGGCTTGCAACTGCCGGGATGATGATTTCCCACATGGTTAAGAAATCTCCGCAATAGCGACGCCAACGGTCACGGTAATTGAATCAAGCGCGGCATCGGTGATGGTCGCTCGCCAGACAGCTGACTTGTCCTGCCCAAGCGCCGTGATCGAGCCGCTGAAAGTCGTCGAGAGCGCCGCAACGCCTGTGTCGGATGGGTTGCTTGCCGAGAAACCTGTATCGCCGCTCAAGTATGCAACCGTGATATCGTAAGGCGCTGTTCCGCCCGTCGGCGTCACGGTCACGCTGTTGGTCGTTACCGATCCCGTGCCCAAGCGCGTGCCAAATGCTGTAGATGGCGAGAACGAAGCCGCGAATGTGATTGTGCCGGCCGCGACGCCTGCCTGCACATCCGCAACGCCCTGGTTTGCCGCGTCCGCTGCCGCTTGCGCTGATGCCGCCTGTGCCGCAGCCGTGGCCGCAGCCGTGGCCGCAGCCGTCGCCCCGCTGTTGACGTTGTCGCTGTAGCCCCGCTCGCCCTGAAGGTACCTGTACCACGCTTTCGAGATTGTCCGCCCGTCTGCTTCGAGAAGCGGCGTTTCAATCGGCGGCAAGCGCGGCTCTCTGCGGACAACCGTCATTACGCGATGCCCTCGCAGGCTTCACGCAAGCGGGACGTCAGAACAGTCGGGCTCATTGTGTCGATCACTTCAATCGTCGTGCCCGTCGCCCCACCCGGCGCAACCGGCGTGAGCGTCCAGCCGCTCTTGCGAATGCGCAGGGCCGGGAATTCGCTCATCACGCGCCGCGCCGCTGCAAGCTGGTCGTTGTTCACGAGAGCGTATCCTCATTCACAACGACGCCTGTATAGGCCCCGCGCACCGGATCGGACTTGCGGAACTGAAACATGATGCCTTGATCGCGCGCCCGGCCACGACGACGCCAGATTGACCGCTGGTCATAGACCCCGATAGCCCCAAGCTTGCGGTCCATCCAGCTTGTCCATGTGTTGCCGCCGTTCTTGCTCTGGCGCATGGAGATGATCGGATCAGATCCCTGCCCGGACGAGAGCCCGATACCCTTGGCGCCCTCGACCTTTACCGTCTTGATCGCCATCCGGCCCGATTGCGTCGGCAGGATCGCAGTCATCAGGCGCTGTATCTCGGTGCCCATGGTCGAGACGTTCGCCATCGATTCCGACAGGTAGTCCCGGCCCAGCTCATCGAACTGGCCCGTTGCATCGCAGACGAACACGCGGCCAGAAGCTTCAACAATTGCCGTGTACCGCCACGTGTCCGTGTTGAGCGTGCCCCGCGTGTGCAGGGTCTTTGTCAGCACGTCATGGAACACGCAGCCGCTTGCCGTGCGCCAGCCCACGAAGCTGTGCGCCCGATCCTCATAGGCGAGCCCGATAATCCCGCTTGCGCCTGCGTCCTGAAGCAAGTCCGTCATCCACGGGTCTTGCGGGTTGATGATGGTGGACGAGCCCGATTCCAGGCGGCAGGGATTGAATGCGTCATCCACGAAGAACAGCGTGTTATCCGCCTCCACGATGCTGTCCCGGTTGATGCAGCCCGTCTGCTGGATCAAGCCCTCCTGCACCGCGAACGGGTCGTCGGCATCTCCGGTCTGAACCCACGGCTCAATCGTGCGCGTGCCGAACAGGTAGTAGACATTGCTGATGACGCGCCCGGCGATCAGCGCATCCGGCGAACTCTCTGCGGTGTAGTAGCTCAGCGAGGTCGTCGCAAAGCCGTCCAGCACGTCCGTGAAGCAGAAGCGTGAACCATAGGTCAGAAGGAACCGCTGGCCCAAGGCTGCAACGCTGGTGAATGCGGTCTGGCCGTGATCCGCCAGCAATTCGGTGTAGCCCGTGTTTACGGGGCCGTCAGTGTAAGCAACCGTGGTGTTGGCCGCATTCAGCGCCGTTGTGCCAAAGGTGAAGACCCCATCCGATTTGGACGCGGTGACGTAGCCGATGCGAACGCGCGTGGTCAGGACCGTGGGCAATGCCGCAGCCGCAAGGGACGCGCTGGCGTAGCCCGTGGCGTTGGCTGGAGCCTCGATTGCCGTGATGGTCCCAGCGCTGTCGATATCAAGCGCCACGGCTCCATAGAGGCCCAGCGGAACCGCATCGTTGCCCGGCGCTGTGCCCGCGACTACCGCCGTTTTCGAAAAGGTAACGCCGTTGATGGAATAGTCAAACGCCCCTGTCGCCACGTTGGTTGTCGTGGACCCAATGACGAGGTTCGGGTCATCAAGCACGCCATCATCAGCGCGGCGAATATACGTCCCGTCCGAAATGTAGGGCTGGCCGTTGAACAGGAACATCGCCTCGGTTTCGGTGAAGGCGCAATCGCCCCGATCCGTTCCCGCAATGCTGCCCGTCAGGCTGCTCACCGTGTTATCGCCGGGGTTGAACGTCGAGAGCGTCGTACCCTGCCCGAGCAACACTTTCCCCGAAGCGTGTCCATCCGCCTGCCACATGCCACGGCAGGCCCCGGCGAAGTCATTGCGCTGGAGCGAGCCCGGCGTCTCCATCAGCACCATGGGGCGCTGCGGATCGGTCGGATTGGGCTCCGCATAGACGTTGTGGCAGAACTTCTCGGGCAGGCCGAGCACAAGCGGCTTGGCTGCTGAAAGGGCAAGCGGGGCTCGCATCAGAAGTACGTGCCCTTGCTGGGCGTGCCCACACGGCGCTTTGTCGCCACCAGGTCACGCAGGCGCATCATCGCCGCGTCGATCCCGACCAGCCGATCCGCTCT
>Ga0181358_1000568_pt1 | contig 16437 bp, 20 predicted proteins | sample Fa13VDMM110SD_FD_130096 | JGI IMG/M metagenome (GOLD analysis project Ga0181358, IMG submission 130096) | Freshwater viral communities from Lake Michigan, USA - Fa13.VD.MM110.S.D | ecosystem: Environmental > Aquatic > Freshwater > Lake | place: USA: Michigan | collected 2013-09-24 | reverse complement strand
TTTTATACCTTTTTCTAATTTTTCATTTTCGTCCGTAAGATACTCAACCTTAACACGTAGTTCTGCAACTTGTGCTGTTAATTGTAATATTAAACCACGAAGGTCATCTTTCTCTTTTGCACTTGCCTCAAGCAATGCTTCTAATTTTGTAATTCTATCACGGCAATCATGTCTAATAAAATCTTCATCTTTCTCTTTATGTGCAGCTCTTCTTTCATAATATCTCCATGCTGCGCCACCACTTAACATTGTTATTGCCGTAATTAATACGCTGGTTACATTACTGTCCATAGGTTATTTTTTTTGAGTTAGTTCATGATAACCTGTATTTGCTTGATTAATAAAATTTTGTGATTGTGAAATATGGTCTTGAATCCAACCGGGCATATTAAACTCAGTTGTTCCAATTTTTGATTTTAATTCTGTTGCGTTGCGGATAATATCATCGAGCTGCCCCATTGCCATACCCACCTCATGATCCATAGTTTCTATTTCGTATATTACACGTTCTGTGGATATTTTTTTAATCTGATATTCGTTGCCTCTGACATCCGTATAACGTCCGTTGAAAGATTTAAGTGTTATCTCTTTGGTTCCGTCTTGTGAAAGTATTGTAGCTCCATTATTTGTTGAAGATGTTACAGAGAACTTACCTAAATCCTTTCCGTTTTGCATTATGGTAACTGCTTCGCCTGGTTGTAGAAATTCTTCACGTAAGGATTTGCGCTCTTTTATTGCATATTTAAGTAATTCAGTCAACTTATTAAATACCTGCTCATTTTCATTATGTGCAAATCGGTATGCTCCACCAAGTTTTTCGTATACTTTTATTTTACTAGCGGTATCTATGTTGCGCTCTGATAATTTCTTCCAAGCTTTAGTATTGGTAAGTTCTAACTTCATATTTTTGTATTAATTTACGAATATAAATATTAGAAATTTATCTATTGATAAGATTTTTATTTATAAATTTATTTAACTCATCATTCATCAATTGCCAAGATTTATCTCTTGATTCTTCTTTTTTGAAGATATGATTAATTTTACCATCAAAACTTGGTATTCTATTAATCATATCTTCAGTTATGTATATACCGCTCAACATATATTGTGTAATATCATATCCGCTTTGTTTTGCAGATTGACTTGCAAACATAGCAAATGTATCTTCCGAACCATACCCACCAAACGATTCGGGTATACCGATAAATTTCCAAAATTCTTTTGAATACATAGTGTGCATACCGCATCCGAATTTGAATAATGGGATTTCCATTACCTGAACTTCATTTATTGGTTGATTGTAGGTTTCCTCTATTGTGTGCATGTTATAGTAACCAAATTCTTTTTGTATATAATCGTTATGTACCAATATATCCCAAGTATCATCCCAAAGTCTAACTAATTGCGGTATCAATATGTACTTACCATCCAATTGATATGATGCCTCTAATTGATATTTTAATAGCATTTCTGGAAAAGCTATGTCAGTATCTACAAAAATAAATTGGTCGTAATCCAATTCAATACTTTGTCTTTTTTGTTGAGTAGTACCCATTAGTGATGTATCATAAATTATCTCATTTATATTTTTTATACCATCAAAAAACCGATTAAATATATTAACAAAATAATCCGGCTTCAATTCGCTTGTTTCCCAATCTGTAATTAGTGGGTTTAAATTTAATGATGCTTTTATTGTAACATCATCTGCTGCATCCAGGTATCTCAAAGATTTGCGATATTGCTTAATAAATCTTTCAAACATTTCTATTTCTTTTGGAAGGACATGTATACAAACTAATGTAGATTTCATATTAAATTATTGTGCTTAAAAATTTCAACTATTTGATTTTTTACATTACCAACGTAATCTTTGTATTTAAATGCACGCTGATAATTTTCTTCAATAATACCGGATAGAGATTCATAATATTCCGGTGTAAGATTGTTTATAACTTCAATCATTTCATCCGTATTTCTAACTTGGATTATACCATCGCTATTATAAAAATCACCTATGTTTGAGCAACCATAGTATATTGGTATAGTTTTATTTAGAATACAATCCGTTATTTTTTCCGTAAAATAATTTTCTCTAGATGAATTTTCAATGCATACAGAATACTGATATGGTCTGAAGCTATCAATTTTATCTTGTCTCCATTGGTTAAAATCACCACCTCTTTGGCCGAGTGATTCCCAAAATTGAATCGGTACTTTTATTTCATTTTGGCGTTGATATAATTCAAATCTATAATGGTGTCCGATTAATTTTAATAAGCTGCCCCTTAAAAAAGATACTTTAAATTCCTTATTAACCGGTTCGTATTTGTATTCATTATCTTGCCACCAACTTTCACCATATACCGAAAACATAGCATTTGGTACATTGTTTAATATCATCTTACTCCAAGTTAATATTATATCAAATCTACCATGCATATTAATAGCATAATTATGATTACCAAAATATTCATTTGGCTCACATGCTATAAAAATGTTAATAGGCGATACTTGTAATTCGGAATCATTCGCTTGATAATCGTAAAAAAGGCTAAAATCTATATGAGATACTTCTTTTAAAGATTTTTTCCATCTTTCTTTTTCTATAAAATTTGAAAATATATTCATTTGTTGTTTTTTAATTTGTTATAAACTTTGGATATACCATTTTGCAATCCTATAAAATTAATTGGTAAGTCCGAAAATTTACCATTATAGTTATATTTGGATTGTTTTTTAATTTTAATTTCAACTTCATATTCATCTAATCCATTTATAGTTTTTGCAATATCATTTAATGTATATTTCGTATTATACACGCAATCTATATCTTTAATAGATGCATTATTATTTATATAGTAATTTACTATTTTAACCAAATCAGGCATATAAATAAAATCCATATACTTGTCTTCATAAATTTCAATTGCTTCTCTATTTATATATCTTTTAATATTTGCTTTAATGTATCGCGTATCTAATTCATTTTCATCAAATACAGCATATATTCTTAAATTATAAAAGTTATTATGTTCCAGTATGGAATTAGATATAACTTTTTTACTTAAACCATATGGTGTATCTCTTGCATATAGTTCAGCCCCAGATCCAAAGTGTATTAGTTTATCATAATGAGCTTTATTATTTAATAAATTGTAATACATTTTTAAATTCTCATCCATATCATTCCACGTTTCTTTTTTTAACCTACTACCGCCCTTTACTGCACAGTGTATAACTACATCAAACAATTTATGTTTAAAAAAATTATCAACCGATTTACTATCGGACATATCAAAATCGTTTCTAGTTACACTCATTACATTGTGCTCTTCGGCCATTTCTCTGTATAATGTATTAGCTATGTAACCATTTCCTCCTGTAATCAGTATATTTAATTTTCTAGCCATTGTATATTTTTAAGTTCTCCCGTCATAAATTTTCCATCATTTCCCAATTTGCCAACTACTTTAGGTTCGTGGTATTCTTCTGGGTCAGTAAAAACCTCACACACACATGGGCCATCAGCTGATAAAAACGCTTCTAATGTTGTACGGCTCTCACTATTATTTCTAATAGAATAATATGGAATATCATACGCCTTAATTACTTTTTCAAAGTTTGGAAATGAAACACCGCTATTTTTTTCTGATGCCACATATACACCATTAAAAAAAGTTTTTTGTGATACTTTTATAGATAGATATCCATCGTTATTAAGTAATATTAGTTTAATAGGCAAATCATAATGCTTCATTGTTTGTAATTCATGTATATTTAAATGTAAACTACCATCTCCCTCTATACAAACAATCTTATGGTTTACTGAAGCTCCGATTGCGGCGGGCAATCCATATCCCATTGGCGCGCAGCCGGTGTTCGTTATTAATCGCTGCTTACCCTTTAAATCCATTACTTGCATTGTTACAACATTAGCCGATCCATCACTTGTAACAATACTATAATCATTTGGTATTACTTTTGATAATTCTTCAATAAATGCATAATGACTTGTAAATTTTTCTTTTTTTCTATGTCTATCCAACACCTTTGGTGAATTATTATACTCATTACAAATACTTAACCAATTACTATTTGTTTTTGGTAATTCTAAAGTTAATAGTTTATTCAAGAATTGTTTTGCATCCGAATTTATTTTAAGATTAGTATATAATGTGGGTTTATTTAATTCCGATATATCAATATCTACATGCACTTTATATGCTTGTTTAGCAAACCCTTCAAAATTATATCCAGTTTGCCTTACATATAGTCTACTACCAACTGTTAGTAAAAAATCACACTCACTTAATAGGTTATTGGCGCAAATTTGAGCATGAGTCCCAAATCTACCATAATAATATTTGTAATCAGAATTTACAATATCATTTCCATTAACTGCCGATATTACGGGCATATTAGTATTTTCTAATATTTTATATAATTCACTAACGCCACCCGAAAGTCTAATTCCGTGGCCGACAATCATAAGTGGTTTTTTGGCTTTATTCCATTTTTCTAATAATATACTAATATCATCTTCTTTATATTTTATAACCTCATCGTAATTTTCATATCCTATAAGTTCATCTGGGTTTATATCTGCGGATTGTATATTAAGAGGTAAATCTATCCAAACAGGACCAGGTCTACCAGATAGAGCCATATAACATGCTTTATCTAAATGATATTTAATTTCTTTAGGATCGTTTATTTGAATTGCATATTTAGTCATACTTTCAACTGCTTTCACAATATCAAATTCTTGATCTCCAAATTGTCTTAATGGTTGTTTTGTATAATTGGTTGTCATTTCTTTATTGACTTGACCACTTATCGTTATGACCGGTATTGAATCCAACCAACTACATAATGTGCCTGTGAGTGCATTAGTTCCTCCTGGACCACTGGTAACTACATACGCGCCCATCGTGTTATTAATTCGTGCATATCCTTCAGCCGCTATTGCTGCGGCTTGCTCATGATGTGTAGCTATATATTTTACACCATCCGCTTTCCCCAACGAATCAAGTAAATATATACATCCGCCACCGGAAACTGTAAAAATTGTGTCTATTTTTTGCTTTTCTTTAAGATATTGTATGACGTAATCTGATAGTCTCATATGTTTCTTTTATAACTTTTTTTAAAATGTCGTTATTTAATATCGGTGTAATAATTGGTGTTTGATTTGTAAGTAATACCATTTGAATATTACCCGTATTTTTTTTATCAAGCTTCACTATATCCAATAATGTATTAAAATCAAACCATCTTTCTTGTAATTCTTGATGCTTAATATATTGAAAGATACACTCAAACGTAACAGATTCATTAATTTTTGATAAATACCCTAACTCTAAAGAAAGTTTATTAGCTATTAGTATTCCAATCAGTACAGATGTCCCATGTGGTATATTATAGTTTGATGTGATTTCTAAAGCATGTCCAAATGTATGTCCAAAATTTAAAAGCTTTCGTTCTCTCTTATCAAATTCATCTAACTCTATGATACCTATTTTATATTTTAAAGAATCGTATATTAAACTATCTATTGATTCGGCAAGATTAGGTAAGGTATCTTTTAGTAGATTAAATTTTACAATCTCACCATAGCCACTTAAATAGTCTGCTTCATATAGAGTTTTTGTAAAGTGAGAGCAAATATAAATCTTCTCCGGCGGGTAAAATGTTCCTAGTATATTCTTTACCGATTCAAAATTAATAGATGTTTTACCCCCAATACAACTATCACATTGAGAAAGTAGTGTTGTTGGTATTAATGTATATTTTATACCTCTACAATATATTGAACAAGCGAATCCGGCTACATCTTGTAAAACGCCGCCGCCAATAACCGCTACATGTGCATTTGATTTTAACTTTCTTTTTGTGAATGCTTTTAATATAGTAGATACACCTTCTAATGTTTTATTACTTTCATTAGATTCAAATAGTATAACTTCTTTGAAGTCTTGAAAATGATATTTGTATAAATCATATACTTTAGAGTCAATCAGTAGTACATCGCAATGTAAAACTTTCTGAACAGTATCATCTATATTTTTACAAAAATCTATGGTGTATATTCCCTTTAATGATTTAATATTTAATGTGCTGTACATGTATATCCTCCGTCTATTATTATATTTTGTCCTGATATAAAAGTGTTATCTACCGTCATTTGATATACTAACTTAGCTACTTCATATGTAGTACCAAGTCTTCTCAATGGTATTTTACTTTTTAGTAATTCCAATTCATCTTTTGTATTATTTTGATGAGTAAGATCTGTATCTATAAATCCAGGTGATATAGTATTTGATAGTATATTAAGATTGGCATATTCGGCTGTTAGTGATTTTGTAAGAGAGTTTAAAGCACTTTTACTAGCAGAATAAGCTGCTCTCATTGGTTTTGATAAACCAATCCAAATACTACCTATATTAATAATTCTGCCATATTGCTTTTCAATCATATATGGTAAGCATTGTTGTATAACAGATAGTGCTGCTTCATAATTAACTTTCCATATATCATTATCGTTAATATCGGATATACTTTTTAATAAGTTTATACCGGCGTTATTGATTACAATATCAAAATTTGGATTATGTAGATGTATAGGATGTAATAAATTTAATTGGGATTTATTTGGAGCATACACTACGTGTCCATTCATCTCAAAATAATTAACTATCTCTTTGCCTATACCTCTTGATCCACCTGTAACTAATACATTCATATTATTTTGAAGAAATTGATTTATTTAATCTGTTTTGAATCATTTGTATTCTATTTGCGTCTTGATTTACAAAAGTTTGATAGTATTCTTGCTTTGTTTTTAACCACTCATATTCAAATAGTTGTGCTTTACTCAAAGCAACATGTAAATTTTTAAGAGCGGTGGATGCATCAAACATAGCATACCTAGTTTCAAACTTATCAAGCAATCCTTCTGAATTTAATTTTTTAAGAAAATCTAAAGAATTAACAGATACAGCACCACCTATACATGCCTTTAATCCCTGCTCTTTTGTTTTTATAAAAACTCTTTTTGCTAATTTATAAACCTCATCACTATCAACATAATCTCTATCTTTACCCATAGATGCTACCAAATCCACTCGTCCAACGGTAACACCGTATAATTGATTTGAATCATCTATATCCAATATAGAATTTACATTAGTAACGGATGTAATTGTTTCTAAATTTACACCTATTTGTAAAGAAGATATTACATCCACCGGAATATTATTATTAATGGCTTGAATATATTTATGTAATGCAAATGGCGATTCTACCATTGGTGCTACTATACCCTTAACCCCAATAATGTTGGATTCTTTAATATCTCTTATAGCTTCTGGGCCTCCAATTTTAAGAACTACTTTTGTTTTAGCTTCGTTGCACACTTGCTTCAGCCTTACAATTTCATTAAACATAGCTCCTTCATCTTCAAACGAAGTTTTTATACTAACCATTCCATGATTTTCAATAAGGTCTGTTAGTATATCAACGCATTTAAATTCTCTTATATTCATTTATTTATTTTTAATTTACAAATTTAAATTATCATCTAATTACTCTATTTTTCCAATTTTCTACTATCCAAACTCTTTTATCATGCTCTGTTCCTGGCATATGTAATAACCAATCTCCATCGGACCACTGTCCTTCAACTCCGGCTTGTCCGAAATGATTACCCCAAACTTCTTGATACAAATATGAGTTCATATATTTTTGTTTTTCAACTTTAATATAATCAGACCATGGTTTTTGAGTATGAAAGTCGTGAATAACTTTATTATCTGCCCATGGATGATTCCAATAATATTCATCAAATCGTTTAGTCCAAATAAATTCCAACCACTCTCTACCTTCTTTTGAATTTCTAACAAGATATGAATGTGCATTAGGTCCGTTTGGATCGGATGCTATAATAAAATGATAATCATCATCTATTTTATCTTCAATTCTAATAGTGTGGTTTGTTACCAAAGTGTCCGGGCCCACAAACCACACCCAATCATATTTTGGTAATGTTTCTAATAAAAATTTTATAGCTTCCCACCCTTTATTTTCATTAAAATCAACTTCAGGAGTTATTAAATCATATCCATGCCTTTCACAATATTCGATATGGTTTGTAAACAAAGTTGTTTGTACAAATTCACGAAAGTTTATATCATATAAAGATACAATTGCTATTTTCATAATTATTTTTGTTTTGGTATTAAAATTATATATCCCTGATGTTCGTAATCTTTTGTTATAGTATGCGATTCGGAGAACAATTTATAAACAAATTCAATGTTACCATATCCTGTCCGATCAATATGTTGTGGTAGATTTCCTAATGAAAAATTACCTTCCTCATATATTCTTAAATCATCTATCAATATTACATCATTATTAGATTTTCTATATTTTTTTATAATTTCTAGTTCCATTTCCAATGGTAATCGTATTTCCAATTCCCCACTGTTATGATCATCATATGGATAATGCGCATCTAACCAAAAAACTATATTACCCATATTATTATTTTCAAACAAATCTATTAACCCATCGGTTGATTTATTATTTATAATTTCTATTCTTGAATCATATGAAAACTTCTTTTTACAATTTAAGTAAAATGATTCCATATATTCTATTGAATATATTTTATCGAAGTTAAAAGTCGCAGCATACTGAACGCCTTCTCCGAAGCAGGTTCCTGTTTCTATAAAGGTTTTTGCGTTATATTCTTCCATATACGCTTTTAAATCGAATTTTGTTAATAATCCCATAATTTTTAATTTTTATTTAGTTTTATAATAATTTTTTATAACTGATTCTATATAATCGAACACATTGTTTGTATAATGCGGAGCGGCTCCAATAAAAAAGACCTTATCCAAAACTTTATTAGCTTCTGGATATTTTCTATAATCATCTAAAAATGAATAGCCCGAATGTAAAAGTATATTTCCGGCAAAATAATTTCTAGTTTGAATTTTATTAGATTCCAAATATTCAACCAATTTATGTTTCAACCCACTTTCTTCGCAAATAAAGGGTGTACCAAACCAACATGGTTCAGCCTTATCTAGTACATTTGGAACTTGCACACCTTCAATATTTTTTGTAAATATTTTTGATATTACTTCGTTTGATGTTTTTCTATTACTTTCTATTTCATCAAATTTATCTAATTGTACCAATCCAATTGCTCCTTGCAAATCCAAAGGTTTTAAGTTATACCCCATTTCAGAAAAAACATATTTGTGATCAACTACACCATCATAATTTTCAAGCCACTTATCAAATCGGTTTCCACACGTTCCACAAGATAATAAATTGGCCGAACCAATACAATAGCAATCTCTTCCCCACCAGCTTAAACTAACAAACAATTTTTTTAATTCATCATCGTTAGTACAAACCATACCACCTTCTCCCGTTGATATATGATGCGCCGGATAAAATGAATTTGAAAATGCTATATAGTAATCAGTTAAGTTTTTACCATCCCATTTAGTTCCTAAACTATCACAATTATCACCAATTAATAATAGTCCATGTCTATCTGCGATTTCTTTTAATCTATCCATATCAGGAGGATTTCCTAATACGGGTGATACAAATATACCTTTTGTTTTTGATGTAATTTTTTCTTCAATCCTATTTATATCAAAATTTAACGTATTCCATTCAATATCAACAAACACAGGTTTTAATCTATGCTGATATAATACGGATATGGTTGTAGCGAATCCAACAGGTGATACGATTATTTCATCCCCATCGTCCCACTTAAATCTCTTTTTTAAAGCAGCCATTAAAACTAAATTGGCCGAGCTGCCGGAGTTTACCATATGAGAATGCTTAACTTCAAACCGTTTACTAAAAGCAAGTTCAAACTTATACACTTTCTCACCTGCGGTTATCCATTTACCATTTAGAAAGGTATCTATTGCCGCTTCTATTTCTTTGTTATCCCAATACGGACCAGAGTAATATATTGGAGTTTTACCAGCTTGGAATTGCTTTGAATTGTATATGTATGGTGCTATGTGATTCCCAACTAAATTTTCTATATTTTTTAAATCTATCATATTGTAATAAGTTATGCTTTGTAATCAAAAATAAATTCTCTATAATCTTCGGAATATTTTTTTTCGTATCGTTTTAAGACTTCTTCAACATATGTTTGTGTATGGAAGCCAAAACTAGTATTCAATCTATTAGAGTCACGAATTCCTGCACAAAATTCCATACCAATTTCGGGGGTAGCAAATCTACATCCTTCCGATTCTAAATAATCTCTAACATATGATGAAATAAAAACATCTTCATTAGCACCTGAATTTATACAATTTTTTATAAAGTTTATATCAATATTCGATAAAGCCTCTAATAATTTTTTACTTCTTAAAGTAAATCCACCTTCTCCAACACTTTTTTCATAGCTATTTACCCACGGAAAATTTGTAAAAGTTTTACCATCTGGATTAAGCCATGGTTGTCCAACATAATCATACTCAAAATATTCATCTTTCCACATATCACCATTACATATAAATCCATCAGTTTGGACTGTTATTATATGGGTTGTATCTATAAATTCATTTATACTTGTTAAGCAAAATTCATTAAATTCTTTATAGTTTAACTTTGGAATTTGAATAAAATCTATTTCAATATCATTGAAAATATCTACCGTTCTATGTGTTGCTGATGTAAATAATAAATTTTTTTCAACTTTAAATTCTCTATTACATAATTCAAATATTTTGATATAAAAATCTACAGCTTTTCCTAATCCATCTATACCAACTAATGTTACATTACTCATAATAATTAAAATTTATAAACCACTAATACATCATCTAATCTATTTTTAATCCAACGGTTATCTATGATTTTACAATTTGTATGCAATGCTTTGAAATTATTGGTGTATTGTTCTATATTTGCTACATCTTCTATAATGTAGATACCACCTGTTTTGATTGAGTTTTTAAGTAAATTAAATGATGTAAACTGATCTTGAATTTGATGGCTACCATCATCAATAATAACATCAAAACTCATCCCATTTAATTGATTTAAAAATTCGGGTTTAGTAGCATCATTATGAAATATTTTATAATTTTCATCCGATAATAAATCTGCAGCCTGTGGGGGTATTGTAATATCCGAACCCGCAACTATACCAGTTTTGAAATATTCTCTCCACATTCGTAATGAATCACCATAACATATACCTATTTCAAGTATACTACCAGTATCTCTATATGGTTTTAATAATTCTTCATACTCATCTATATATGTGTGAGCCGTACCCTTATCTCCATACCCATCTGGGCCTTTGTGATTTTCGTAAATTTCGTTTAAAGTTTTCATTTTTATTATTTAATATAAGTAATTTATTTTAAAATATCAAAATTATTTTTTCCAGAAAGAATAAATACCATTATCTAATTCATATGATGGCCAAATGAACCTATCACGCTTTGGTTGTTCTTGTGCCCATTTCCACATTTCTGTCAAACCTTTTTTGAATTTTGTGTTGTAAGAGTAACCTAATATATCAACAGATTTTTGCCAAGTAGGAATTGAGTGCTTAACTTCATGCCTACCTTCAAGATAGAGTTTTTCACCTGCTCCTATTACTTCTATAAGAGTATCACATGCCTCATTAATAGTAATTTCTTCAATACCACCAAGATTTATTATTTGCTTTGATGCTTCTGGTAATACAGCCGATTTCCACAGTGGTTCTAAATTATCATCTATGTAACTAAATGCTCGTGTTTGTGTCCCGTCTCCAAATATTGTCATTGGTTCATCAATCATGTACTGATACATCCATATACCTAATACATTGCGATACTTGTCCCAAATATTTTGTTTAATACCATAAACATTATGTGGACGAATAATGCACCAATCAAGTCCATGCTGTTCGCCAGCTATTTGTATATCCATTTCACACCCAAATTTGGCAACACCATATGGATCTATTGGTTTAGGAATTTGAGATTCATCAAATATACCACCATAACCATGTCCATAAACAGCAAGAGTTGATGTGAATACTAATCTTTTTATATTATGTCTAATACATTCATTTACTATTTGTGCAGTTGCTACAAGATTATTTTTGTAATTATATTGACGAATGAATGGTGAAAGTCCTTCTGCGGCATATGCGGAAAAATGAAAAACATAATCTGGCTTTTCTTTTTCAAAAATGTCTTTTATGGTCTGATGGGTCACATCTAAACAATAAAATTTTACTTTTGGATTTATATTTTCTCTATATCCCCCACTCAAATCATCTATACCGATAACCATATATTCCGGTTGATTATCTATTATCCAATCAGCAAGTCTACTTCCTAATAGACCGGCAACTCCTGTAATTAATATTTTTTTCATGCTTAATAAGAAATTTATATTTTTTCGCCAACAACCATAAATGCATTATTTAAATCTATACCTGATTGAGATACATTTTTATATCCGTTTTCGTTCATATAGTCGTATATTATATTTGGCGTAAAGATATTTTTATGTTTTCTATTATTCCAAGGCTTCCAATATTCTTGCGAATAATCTGGTAAGTATAAAAATAATACTCCACCTTGTTTTAATTTTGATGACCAGTAATCCAAAACATCAACCCAATCATATAAATGCTCCAAACAATGCGAACTAAATATATAGTCTAAATTTTCATATGGAAAGTTTAGTGCATCATAATCATTTAAAGCAGGGTCTACTAAATGTGCTTCAGGAAATGCCCACTCAGGCTTCATACAACCAATATCTACACCTTTGCCTTTACAAAAATGCTTTGCATATGGTATAGCAAATTGGGCCGCATTTCCTTCTGATTGAAATTTCGGATATGTTTTATTTTTAAATTTTATTAATTCCATTTGTATTGCCAATTTTTTTTAAATAAAGGTGAGATTTGATTAAATGTATATTGTCCAAATCTACAATAACAAGTTAAATCATTTGTTTTAATTTCTATTTTTTCAATTATGTAATTTAAACACGTATCAATTATAGAAATCCTATTTGCATTTTCAATAACTTTAATCCAATCAAATATAGTAAAACTTTCTATCATTTCCAAATTTATGTTTTTTTCATTTGGATTTTCTTCAACATTATATAGTTGTTGCTCTGGAGGAGTTCCATAATATTTGTTTATAAAGGCATATTCTTCTCCATCTTTTAATCCAAGAACATCATAATATAATTCATTTTCTTTTTTAGCGTTTCTTTCAAAGTTAAAAAATTCTAACCAATTATTCCAATCTATGTCTAATATTTGATATTTTGATAGCATTATTAATTCACCGGTGATATTTTGTGCACCATCCAATGTAACTGCTATTGCACCGGTTGGTGCTACGAAATTGCATTCATCAATATAATGGACCTTTTTAGTATTGATAAGATACTTTCCTATCCAATTAATGCTAGATTTTACTGGCCAAAAAACCTCATAATCATTATAAATGAATGTTTCTGCGATTTTTTGACAAAAGAAAATATCGCCTAATCCTGCTGGTTGATTTATTATAACTGATTTCATTTTATAAAGGTGTTACTACACCACGTTTATTAACAACCATAGATGCCATCGTATTGGCGTATTCAATGGAATTTTTTATATTATTTGTTTTATAATAGTTTATTATAAATGCCGAAACAAATGTATCTCCTGCGCCACTTACATCAATAGTTTCAGCCGGTGAAGGGCTTTTATATATTTTGTTTTTAAACATTGCTCCGTCTGCTCCCATAGTTACAATGATGTTGTCATTTACCAAATGTGAATTACTAATATACTCATTTTTATTTAATTTAAGAAATTTATATTTAGAAACAACATTATCTGATAGTATTTTTTTAGAATCAAGAATTGAAATATTGGATAGTTCGCCTATATGGTGTATGTCATCTAATGATAAAAATCCTTTATTATAATCACTAACAATTACTATATCAGCATTTCTTATTTCATCCTCATTAATAGTACCGATATTAGAGCAACATTCATTTTCTCCTACATCAACTCGTATAAACATATGATTACTCTTTTTTTCTACATATCTGGTTTTAGTAATCATTTCCGATTGATGCCAATGCTTTATTTCAATTGTATTATCTATGGATAATAAATTTTGGACAACATTTCCGGCCATACCAGAATTTTCAATTATCTCTATTGGCTTAAGAACTGGCACAGGCGCTTCAGGTGATAATCTTTCTATTTCACCATACACAAACCTATCCGTACAAATCTCTCCTATAACCAATACTTTTATCATCCTAATATTTTTGTTGTAGAATAATCCGATATTCTATTAAAAAAAATTAATTCTTTTACTAATTCACTACCAACCACTTCCTTATCTTTATAATCGCTTCCTACTACCATATAATCTGGATTCCATTCTCTTATCAATTTCAGCATCTCTTCTCTGCTACTGAATGTTTTTACATCATTTACTGATTTTAGTGCCATTAACATTGTCATTCTATCTTTGGTATTATTAAATGGTCTATCCTGTCCTTTGAGTTCTTTAACTCGACTATCCGTATCTATACCAACTTGTAATTGGCCTAAGGAGGAAGCGTATTCTAATAGTTTAATATGCCCAACATGCAATACATCAAATGTACCATTAACCCAAACTCTATGCATTTTGTTTAACTTGCTTTTCAATCCATTCAAAAGTTTTAGAAATACCATCTTTAAGTGGATGTATTGATTCCCAATTCATTTTTTCTTTGTAAAGTCGGTTATCGGAATTTCTTCCTCTAACACCAACGGGACACTTAAATCCGTATTTATCAACAAACTCTTGTCCATCTATATTTTTAATCTTAATATCCTTTCCAGAAGATAGAATTGCCATTTTAGCTAACTTATTTATAGTCACCATTTCTTCACTACCAATGTTCACAGGTCCCATAAATTCTTCTTGTCTCATAAAACGAAGTACGGCTTCAACGCATTCATCTATATAAAGGAATGAACGAGTTTGTTGGCCATCGCCCCACACTTCAATCTCACCACCATTCGGCGTTTCTGCTACCTTTCTACACATTGCCGCCGGTGCTTTTTCTTTACCACCCTGCCATGTACCATACGGACCAAAGATATTATGGAAACGAGCTACACGTACTTTTAGATTATAGTTTCTTTGGAATGCCAAATATAATCTTTCACTAAATAATTTTTCCCAACCATATTCGGTATCGGGGTTTGCCGGATATGCTGAGCTCTCTTCGCAATTAGGATTGTTCGGGTCTAACTGATTATGCTCAGGATACATACAAGCCGATGATGAATAGAATACACGTTTAACCGATTTCTTAACGGCCTCATGCGCTACATTAAGATTTATCAATGCCGAATTATGCATTACATCGGCATCATGTTCTCCGGTGAAGATATAAAGTGCGCCACCCATATCCGCTGCTAATTGATAAACTTCATCAAATGAATTTTCCGTATCATCTTCGGAAGTTTGGCCTGGAGCAAACATAGCATTGCTTACAATTCCCGGTTTTCTTAAATCTCCGATTATAAATTCATCCGCTTTTGATGCCCAATGTTCTGGTAGTTTAAGGTCTACACCTCTTACCCAAAATCCTTCTTCTTTTAATTTTTTAACGAGGTGTGAACCTATAAATCCACCCGCTCCTAATACTAGTGCTTTTTTCATAAATTATAAAGTTTGATAATAATTGTTTTGTTTTTCTTGTCTTTTAATATCTTTAACATGCTTTAAGCAATACATTTTTTCCATTGGAAAATTTGTGTAGGATTCTATACCAGTTATTCTTTCGTGTACTTTACCAATCCAACCTATTTTATCTGAGTTTTTATATAGTCTGGTTTGTACATCTGGAAAATTTATCCAACCCTTCTCATTGATTTGCCAACCCCATTTTGCAATATGTTCGTTTGTGATACCATTTACGATATTAATACGAGGAACTAATATAAGGTCTTTGTCTACATTATTATCCAAAATATCTTCCATATTTACAATCAGGTCTGGCTCCAACATTTCATCTGCATCTATTTGGAATATCCATTCTCCTTTACATTGTAAGTTAAGGAAATTTTTCCAATTTGCAAAATCATTATCAAATTCCGACTCAATTAATTGTATGTGATTTGCTTCGGCTTGGAGCTCAATATATTCTATTAATTCATTTGATGCCTTTGGCGTATCTAATAGTACAACGATTTCCGAATTTTCCCCTTTATAGTTTAAGAGTGTAGTGATAAGATTTATAGTTTCTTCAAACTCGTTACATACCGTAACTGCGTAACTTAATTTCATAACTTTATTTTATTGGTTTGACTTTGTCAAGTATTTCTTTTAGGTAGTCCCATTG
>Ga0181358_1000567_pt1 | contig 16445 bp, 22 predicted proteins | sample Fa13VDMM110SD_FD_130096 | JGI IMG/M metagenome (GOLD analysis project Ga0181358, IMG submission 130096) | Freshwater viral communities from Lake Michigan, USA - Fa13.VD.MM110.S.D | ecosystem: Environmental > Aquatic > Freshwater > Lake | place: USA: Michigan | collected 2013-09-24 | reverse complement strand
AGTCTCAACAGCTGTTGCTGGAGACTGAGTGGATTTAGTGCCTAAAGCCATCTTGAAAAGTATTAAAAGAAACAAAAAAAAACTATATCCAAAGGGAATATCCTTTATATAAGTGCATCTATTTTTATATTACATTAACATTAGTTATAGTAATAGTTTTATACGAAGTATAAAAAATAAGAGTAGTATTTCTACTACTCTATTTTCTTACCATTCTTCTAAATGTTCATAATAGAAGTTAATGTTTGCTATTGCTGTTTCATAACGGTCAACAGCTATTTTATAAAGCTCTAGCCATAGACCCATGTCTTTAATTTCACTATCTTCTAGTGATAATAAATCATGGTAACATTTTTCTAGTGCTTCTAGCACTGCTTCTCCAACTTGTTCTTGTGAAATCATAATTATTAATTTTGGTTCAAGATAAAATATCCATTACATTAGTTTGTGTAATATACACTTACTTTAAAAAAAGAAAGAGTAGTAACAATAGTTACTACTCGATTTCTTTACTTCCAACCCTTGCGTTTAGCAAGGTCATTGATTTGTAATAAAATTAATGGATTGGATTGTAGTCTCTTAAGACTACTTTTTGGCATCTTTTTCATAATAAATGTTTTGGTTCAAAATGAAATATCCATTATATAAGTCTATTGCATTACATTAGCTACTGTATGTTTTATACACAGTATAAAAAGAAAGTAACACACTACTAATGTAATGTGCTACTTACTTACTACATAACTCCACCAGCTTGCGCTTGGAGTTCTTTGCTTTTAACGTAATCTTTTAGTTCGTTTAAAGACTTAGCATAGTATTTCATTGCTGAAAGATATGCTGATTTATATGATAACAAATCTCCGTTGTCATCATCATAATCTAATTCTATTAACTCTTGAAACGATAGTTCAAGATTAAAGAATAATACTTTTGCTTGTTCACTCATGATATTAAGGTTTAGTTCAAGATGAAATATCCTGTACATAAGTCTATTTTATTCTACAGTTTATGTAGTAACAACAGCCAACCACAATCAGCAATTACCACTAGATTCTTTGACGGGGTAGAAGAATTTGAAAATGTTGGTGGGGCGTTTGATATAGATGCTTATAAACATACTATTTTTTTTATTTTTCACCAGACTTAGTTTAAAAAACATAGGGGGGGGTACTAAAATAAAATAACAACAAGGGGGGTGTACATATATATATGTATGTATATTTGCAAGAAAAAGTTATGACGTATGCTATATTAATAGATGGTGAAGAACAACCATTAAAGTTTTTTGCAAATAATATCAATGAATTATTTGAGTTTCTTTTAGAGTATGACATTGATTTTGATACAGTTAAGTTAATTAGTGCTATACCAGACTTAAATAATTTCTCATTAAACTAACCCTATCTATTGCTTTATACTTTTTTTAGTTTATATTTGCATTATCTAACCTCTTTAAGGATACCAAGAATCCTCAGTTGTAGTGACACAAAGCATTAACACGACTAAAGAGCAGATTGGAGTAGATAGTTTAAATAGAACAAAGGACTTCATTAGATTTAAAAGAGTTATTAATAGTTTTAAGGGTATCCTCCTGCCATCTTGGTGAGAATTTTCATGGTAAGGGAAAACGGAGGAATAGAGATTAGTCTCTTTGGTAAAACGAAAGTAAGACCGCCAGTGAAAAACTTAGATAACTTTTAAAAATCAAAACTAACCTCAAAACAACAAAAAAGTTGTAATGGGCTTTGTATGCCTTTCAGGCACTCACATATAAATATGTGAGCTTGATTAGTATATAGATGTTGAGGTTTTAAACTAATTACTATGAGTACTTGTATTATAGTTAGTATTGCAATTGTTATATCTATTAAAGACTTAAATATGGAGATAAGTAATATTAAGAAAGTAGATTTATATGAAGTACCTTATGGAGATAAAGTAATATTATTAAGTCATAAAGAGTTTGAGAAATATGGAGTGGGTGGTAAGGATGATTTAATTGCTAATGCTAAAAGACCTAAGAGATATTATGAGGTTACTATAGATGGAATTGTTTATACAGTACCTGAAGAAAAGTTTGATGAATTTATGAAATCTAAAATACAATAAACATGGAAAAGAATTCACTTTGGAAAAACATAAGGAATAAAGCTAAAGAGAATAAAAGAACTGGAGCTACACCTAAGAAACCTACAGCTGAAATGCTAAAGCAAGAAAGAAAGATTAAGGCTAATAGTAAAATGATGGGTGGTATGTTACCTGATATTAGTAAAATGAAGTATGGTGGTAAAATGAAAAACTGTTAGTATGACACATAATACATCTATAGACCATTTCTATGCTAAAATAAGAAATACACATTTATATCAGCATAATAAAGAAGTAACAGGATGTACTGATGTAGTAGTATTTGGTGTACAATCACTAGAAGGTAGAGCTTTAACATTTCATATATTAATGGATAATGGAGCAATGAGAAGTAGAGTTCCTATTCACATGTTATGTTGGAAAGATGATGCACCATTACAAGAGTTACATGAATTACAGTTATGGGATTGTTTTGGTGATGATATTAGTGTTACTAAGTTTAACTACTTAGATGAAATGAGAGTACAAATTTTATTCAAAGATAAAACAATAGAGTGGGGTAGTTATGTTATGACATTTGATTGGTATAATAACTCATCTTCTGAAGAACCTACACAATATAAGTGTGGACATTTTATAAGATTAGATAATGGTAATTATACTATACAACCTAATAATAGATTATTATGGAAAGATATGTCATTTACAGATAAACCTTTTCCTACAAATCCTGATTGGTTAGTAGATGATAAGAAATGGATATGTGAAAAAGTAGCTGAAAGATGGGTAGTAGATAGCAGTGATTATTATTGTTATGATTTTAAAAAGATAAAAGATGAAAAATAAATTATTACCTGATACTAATATACTACCTAAAATGGCTGATGGTGGTAAAACTCCTCGTGATGGTGCTACTAAAAAGTCTGATAATAAAGGTAAAAAGATGGCTGTATATATGGGAGGTAAATGGCATCACTTTGGTGATTCTTCTATGCAAGACTATAGACAACATAAATCAGAGAAAAGAAAAGATGCTTTTTATTCAAGACATGCTAAGAATCTAAAAGGTAGTGACAGTAGGTCAAAAGCTTTTAGAGTTTATGCTAGAAAAACATGGTAATATGAAAATACTTCCTAATACTAAAAGAATATTAATATCTTTGTAAATAAACTGTAATTATGGAAATAATGAAATACGGACTAGGAATAGTCATTGGATTAATATTAGGAACAATTTACTTTACTGTATTTGATAACAAAGGATTAGGTATTGAATTTGTTACTGATACTAAAATAAAGAAAGAATACATTACAGTATTCAAAGATACTTGTGCTGTAGTACAAAATAAAGTATCTGTTACAAGTAGTTATAGACCTGGAAAGTTAGTAGATACTCAAGTAACTATAGATAGTGTAATAGAAGATAATGATACTACAATAGTAGTAGATGATAGATTAAGAACTTATTTATTAAGTAGTAGAAATGGTGCTGTATCTATTTATGATACACTCAATGTAAGAGGTTATTACATGGGAACTAAAAGAGGTGTTAAACTAGATACCTTAGAAATACAAAGTATGTTTACAAATACTGTTGTAGTAAATCCTGAAAGAACAATAGAATATGTAAAGATAGTTACTCCAGAGAGTAGTTTATTATTTACAGGAACTATTTATACTAATAAAGATTATGCTTTAGGACTAATGTATAAAACTAAACAGAATCATGTATTAGGTATGCAGTATAATATGATAAGCAAAACAATATCGTTAACAGCTGGAATACAAATAATAAAATGGAAGTAAATTTGCTAACTGGAAAAGTTGGACAACAAGCACTATCTACACAAGGAGTAACTAGAATGAATTTTTGGGAAACTTATTTTAAATTACTTAGTCTTAGAAAGAATTTTAAGTTTGGAGATAGAGCATTAGAAACAATATCTTATATAATGGCTAAAGACCCTAATAAGAATTTCTTTGCTAAACCTCACTCTGTAGATATAATGCAAGACTTGAGAATGAAAGCACCAAGACTTACTCAAGTTAAGAAAGAACTCATGTCATTAAACTTAGTAGATAGTTACGGGTTTTTAAGTGATAAGTTAATAAAGTTTCATACCTTTGTAGTTAATCAAGAAGATGTACAATTTGTATTTTCATTCCATATAACAGATTATGCTACCAAGTAGTAAAAGTGATATATATTCAATGGTGGCTAATGATTGTGGAAAGAGTAAAGCTTTAATAAAGTTTGTTATTCAAGACTTTGAACTAAAGCTAAAACATATACTACGAAATCCACTAGAGAATACTAAATATGTACTACTTGAATGGTTAGGTAAGTTTAACTTAAAAGATAGGAAACTATTAGCTAAACGTAAAAAGCTAGAGATACACAGACCAGAAAGTAAAGAACTAGAATATATTAATAACATTATAAAAAAGTATTATGACAAAGAAGAGGTATGATAAACCTGCAATGAGTGTGAATGTTGCTGAATTTGCAGCAGCTAACTTTCCAGACCCTAATAGAAAGATTCTATTTACTGGAATGGGTGGTGAATCAACAGAAGTTGGTAAAGAAAGTTTTGATTTAGCAAGAGTTACTGACCATTGGGATAAAACAGAGCAACTCATTAAGGATTATAATAGTAATATTACTGTACTAGATGATGATTACAAAAACATTACTCCAGTACATATTGCTGTAGTAAGAGCTTATCATATTGAAGCAACTAGAACTAAATCAGGATTAATTATTGCTCCAAAGATTCCAATGAAGGAAATGACACAGAATGGTATTGGTATTCGACAGACTATAGATTCACCATGGGCTTTCTCAAGAAAGTGTGTTGTAGTAGCAGTTCCTGAACATGTTACACATATTAAAGCTGGAGATATAGTAGAGATAAATAGAAGATGTGTATTAGCTGAAAAACCTTCAGTAGATACTCCAGCACATTTAGCTCATGGTTTTACTCTATCTGATTGGTATGATTTTGAAGCACCAACAGATATTAATAACAAACATTTTGGCTATTTAGCGGTAGACCCAATTAATGATATTACGTTAATTATTAAAAAATCATAATTATGGCTCAATTTGTAAAAAAGGCAGGTTGTCACACAGTTAATGTGGGAGAATTTATGTCAGAACTCGGTGATAAGTATATCAACACCGATGGTAAAGTAGTTCTTAACTATGCAACAGCAGTAAAACTTATTCAGTTTGTTTATGACAAAACGAATGAGAGTTTTGTTGAGTGTGAGGGTAAAGAACTACAAATTGGTTTACCTACTGGAATGTTTGGAATGATTCTTAAAATGGTATTAAAAACTATCGGTCTTGAAATTAAGTTTAGTGACAAAGTATCTGATAAGCCATCCTAAAGATTTAGTGAAGGGTTTGGTTTTCATAATGAAAGCCAAACTCTCTCTTTGGTTGATGACTGAAACACATCCATTAGAAAAAGCTAGAAGGTGTAAGCCATGCTTTGAAAGTGGTTACTGTATTGTATGTGGTTGTGATTTTGATGAAATGGTATTAACTAATAAAAAGTGTCCTAATGGAAAATTTTAGTAAAATAATAGCAACAATAGTTCAGAGTTTAATATATGCTAAGTATAAACATTGGACTATTAGAAGACTGGGAACGCATGAAGCACTAGCATCGTATTATGATGAAGTACAACCTTTATTAGATACATTAGTAGAAATATATATGGTAGATACAGGAGCTATAGTAGCACCTAAGTCAGTTGATATTCCTGAATCAGATGATGTATTAATTTATTTTAGAGGTTTACATAATATGATTAAAGCATCAATGGTTAAAGAAAGTGATGAAGCTATTAAGAATGTAATGGCTGAAATATCAGCAAGTATAAAACGTTGTTTATTCAGATTAAAATTAGACGAAGTATATGTTGGAAATTAACTTAGGTGAACACAAAGAGAATAGTGTAGCCACAACAACTATAACAATTGATGAACCTATTGAACATACAGAAGTATCTTGTGGATGTTTATCAACTAGTTTTAAGGATAATACTGTAACACTAAATATGAGTGTTGGTAAAGTAAAGAATCCTGATGATAATGTCTTTGATAGATTTGTATTATTAAAGATTAATACTAAAGAGTATATTGTTAAAGCAAGAGTAACAAGATGATTAAAATAAACTATAGAACATTAGACCAAGCTGTTAACTTCTGGGAAGTTAATCCACAGTTTAAGATATATCCACCATTTCATTTACTGTATGAGAAAGATAAATCTAAAAATAAAGATTTCTCATCAAGACAAATGTGGACTATATTCTTTATGTGTGACCCTGATGAAAATGATAATATATTCTATAGAATAGCTTATGGTGAAAGAAAGAAAACATTATCAGAAACTTTTGTTAAAGACTTAGATTGGGATGATGCTAATTTTGTTAAATGTTTAGAAGCATATCCATTAGAATGTATGACTGCTGTACAAAGAGCTTATGCAGAAGAAAAGAATCAGTTACAAAAGAGAGCTAAGTTAATTTCTGATACAGAATTAACATTAGATACTACAGAGTTTCTTGGAGATAAAGTTATAGTAATAAAAGGTACTGCTACACAAATTAATATGTTACAAAAAGATTCTTTATCTATATACCAAAAGTATCAAAAGATAGAAGAAGAATTTATTAAAGATAAACAATCTGTTAGAGCTAAAGGTGGTTCTAAATTAACTAAATCAGAAAAAGGAGATTTATGGTAGATATACAAGTAAAACTAGTAACTAACAATAGACCTGGAAGAAAACTTAAAGAGTTAAAAGGTATTATTGTACATTGGACTGCTAATGTAAAACCTACAGCTGGAGCTGAAGCACATCATAAATACTTTGGTCATACTACAGTACAAGCTAGTTGTCATTATGTAGTAGATGATAAAAATATTATACAAATGATTCCTGATAATGAAGTAGCATGGCATGTAGGTGATAAACCTAGACGAGCTAATCTACCTGTTAGAAGAACATTAGTTCCTGCTGGAGATAGTGCTAATAACTATTTTATTGGTATAGAAGTATGTGTTAATACTAATAGTAAGTATGAAGATACTTTAAGAAATGTTAAGTATCTGATTAATGTATTATTAGCAAGACATAAGTTAACTATAGATAATGTTTATAGACACTATGATATAACAGCTAAAGATTGTCCAATCATGTATCAACCTAATTACGTTGAAATGCAATACTTTGATTGGTCATGGATAACATTTAAAGAATATGTCAGAAGTAGCTAAAGTAACTACATGTATTGATGAATGGGATTTTAAATGGATTCAAATTGAAGACTTAGAAGGAATACTCAATGAGTTTAAACCACAACTATATCATCCTGATGACCCTAGATATAATTCTTTTTGGCAACTAACTCGTTCTAAATGTATTGAAGGTATTTGGTATCCTCAATTTGGACAGTATAGATATGTTCCTGGTAGAGTAGGATTCTATGGGAACTATTGTACTATTGTAGAAACTGATAAGAAAACAAAAGCTAGATTAAAACTAAAACCTAATATTAGAGATATAGAATGGCATTTAGCTTACTATTATCTTGAAGCACAAGGATTCTCAGGATTTGAAAATGATGATGAATATACTTGTAATTGGAAAGTATTAAATCCTGATGCTTTCTATATGACACTAGAAGAAAAGATTACTATATTTAATAAGAAAGGATTCTTAAAAGAATTTATACATCCTAGAGATTATTTGTTTCAACTCCATGATAAACCATTAGGCAGACCATTATATTATAATGATGCTAAGAATTTTGTTATACTAGGTTCTCGAGGTGGTGGTAAATCATATACTGCTGCACTAATGTGTATGCTATTTGAATTAATCTTTGATGGAGAGAAGTATTATAAACCTGGAGATACTCGAAGGGAATTAAAAGCTGAAATAGATTTAGGTTCAGGAAGAAAAGATAAATCTAGTGAGTTAGCTGAAAAGATAGAAGCATCACTCAATGAATTAGCACTTAATCAAGAGTTTGGAGTATGGGGAAAACCTGGAGATGATGATTATGAACCATGTCCATTTTGGAAAAGAATGACAGGACATATTAGTGCTAATAATAAAGACAATCCATGGCGTAATACTACTCCAGTAAAGATTAAGAATGAATGGAAAGAAATAGGAACTGGTTCTACACTATATCATAATGTTTATTCTACTAACAAAAGAGATGGTGGACAATCAGGTGCTGGTGGTAGAAGAAATCTTATAGTCTATGAAGAAATAGGATTAATGGAGTTATTCATAGAAGCATGGTTATCAAATGATGCTGTAGTTAAAACAGATGGTGAACAGTTTGGTGTACAATGGGGAATTGGTACATCAGGTAATATAGAAACTATTCATGATGCTATGAAAATATTCACGCATCCTGATGATTATAATTGTTTAAAGTTTAAGTATGGAGACCAAGACCAATGTTTATTTCTTCCAGCTTATATAACAGATAAAAGATTTAAAGATAAAAATGGTAATACAGATATTCCTAAAGCATTATCATTCTATCAAGCTGAAGTACAGAAAGCATCTAAATCTTCAGACCCTAAAGTATTAGTAAGACAAAAGATGAACTTCCCACTACGCATAACTGATATGTGGTTATCAGAAGGTGGTTCACTATTACCAGTAAAAGAAGCTGAAGAAAGAGAAAGAGAATTAGTTAGAGATAACTTATATGAAACACTAGGTACTGCTATTGATATGTATTGGGATAGTGCTGCACAATATGGTGTTAATTATCAGATTAAAACAAATCCTAAACCTATTTATAACTTTCCAATAAAAGCTGGAGATGATTTAACAGGTGAGTTTATGATGTATATAAGTCCTGATAAACTAAAACTAAATGGTATTATTCCTAATGATGCTATTATTGTACTACACGACCCATATATATCTGATGAAATGGATAAAGGTGGTTCATTAGGTGCTGCATATTTTATTGTTAATCCTAAGTATGAAGTATATGGACTTCCAGGAAATGAAATAGCAGCTGCATATATTGGTAAAAACTTAGATGGTATAGATAGATATAATGAAGTATTAGAAATGGGAATTGCACTATATGGTAATCCTGTTAGAAACTTATGGTATGAAGCCAATAGAGGAGATAGACTTAGAGCTTATTTCCTAAAGAAAAAGAAAGCTGATTTACTATGTCTTAGACCACAGTTTGAACAAGGGCAATTTATTTATTCTAAAACAGTAAGTCAAACTGGATATATAGTAGGAAATAATCTAGCTAAAATATCATTAGTAGATTCTTTTAGAGATTGGCTTTTAGAAAAAAAAGAAATTAATGGGATAGAAATTTATAACATAGAAAGGATTCCTTGTATATTTACCATTAGGCAAATAAAGAGTTATAACATGAAAGGAAACTTTGATGGCGTTTCAGCGTTATTAGGAGTAACTTTAGCTATTGGTGAACAGAATCATAGAATGATGAATAAATCTAAAACTGTAGCATTGCAGACAATACGTAATCATATAAATAATAGATGGAAGCGGTATTCAACTTAAGAGAAAGAAATAAATCAGATGATTGGTATAAGAGTATAATGAACACCATTGTACCTTTTAATAATACCAACATGGAATCTTATGAGAAGTATAGGCTTATCTATGCTATTCTTAATAATGATGGTAGTGTATTATTCAGACAATTATATGAGTTATGTAATCCTGAAGGAGAGATGTTTAAGTTACCATTTGAACAAGATAGAGAAATAGTTATCTACAATAGATTATATCCTAAGTTTATGTATCTCGTTGGACAGATGTTAAAACGAGGTGATAACTTTGATGTATTATTATTATCTGATAGAGATAATGCTGCAAAAGATGAAGAAATAAAAAAAGTATTAGAAGCAGCAATCAATCAAGAGTTAATGATATTCCAAGCACAAATGGAAGCTGGAGGTGCTAATGCAGAACAGATTGAAGAATCTATGCGCACTATGCCTAAACCTGAAGATATAGATATAAAGAATTTTAAGAGTGAAATGGAAATATTCTATAATGATGTTGTAGAATACTTTAAAGTTAAGTTTGATATAAAGTCATTAAAGTCATTATCATTTAAACATGTACTAGCAGTAGATAGATGTTTTATGGTAGTTGTAGAAAAGAATGGACAACCACATCCAATGGTATTAAATACACTCCATTGTGGTTTTCATAAGAATAGTAATGAAGAAAGAATAGAGAAAGGAGACTATTGGTGGTATAGAACACCAATTACTGTTACAGAAGCTATTGATGAATTAGAAGGTAAAGTAGAAGATGAAGTATTAGAAAGACTACGAGGATATACATCATCTAACTATTTAACACCTAATACAGCATGGGATGTAACTAGTGGACAAGCTAAATCACAATATAATTATCTTAGTGTAGAAGAAGGAATGGAATCTAGGTTTCATGATAATAGATACATAGGACAATCAACAGGAACATCTGGAGATAGAAGATATAGAGCTAATCAATTAATATGGAAAACATACTTAGAGTTTAAAGCTTATAGAGAAGTTATATTTCTTACTATGTTTAATGAATACAATGAAGTAGTTACTGAAATAGTAGATAGTAAATATCCTATTCCTAAAGATGCAGCTACTACATTTATTGTTAATAGATATAATCAGAAAGCTAAAAGATATGAATGGATAGATGAGTTTGGTAATGTAATGTATGCTGAAAAGATGTATATTCCTAGAAGATATGAAATAACTAGATATGGTTATGATATCTTTACTGATATGAGAGAAGTTCCTAATCAACCACTATCTATTGATAATCCTTATGATTTTGAGTTATCTTGTAAAGGTAGAATCTTTTCAGGATTAAATGCAGAATCTATATCATTAGTAGAAAGAGCATTACCATCACTATTACAATATACATTTGTTAAAGACTTACAGAATAGAGAGTTAGCTAAATACGAAGGATATATAAAGAATATTGATGCTAGTCAGATTCCTGATTATCTAGCTATGGATGAAAATGGTAATCCATTATATGAAGGTGCTGATAAGTTAAAAGTATGGAGGTATCTAAGACGTACACTAGGAGATAGTTACTATGACCCAACAGCTACTACATCAGGACTACCAAACAATCAAAGAACTACAGCAGTAACAGCTGAACAAGCTGGTTCTATTGGTGAGATAGTTAATATGCAACAGTTGTTAGATTTGATAGATAGAGAAATGGGAATGCAAATGTTAGTACCACCACAAGCTGAAGGTATTTATTCTCCAAGTTCTAATGTATCAGATAATCAACAAGCTATAGCACAGTCATATACTATGGCTGAAGAATACTTTAGACTACATCAATTAGTAATAAAAGAAACAGTAAATGAATACGTTACACAGTTTACTAATTACTATCGTAGATTCTTTGAGACTAATCCTGAAAAGACTGAAACATTCTTAAACTATGTTACTAGTGATGGAATGAAAAAGACTATAAGAATAAAACCAGAATTACTAAATCATGAAGATTTAGGAATCTTTATTCATGATGGTGACTATAATGAAAGGTATCGTCAAATGATGACACAAATGATACAACCATTAGCACAAAATGCTGGAGAAGGAGCTGAAAGAATATCAGAATTAGTAATGGCTATGACTAGAGGTGATAGTCCTGAAAAAGTACATAAGATGATTGCTGCAGCAGCTAGAGAACAAGAACAAAGAATGCAGCAACAAGGACAACAGCAACAACAAATGCAACAGCAACAACTACAAGCTCAAGCACAAATGAAACAACAAGAGCATAATAATAAATTAGAACAAATCACATTAACTAAACAATTAGATGCTGAAATAAAAGCTATGGATGTCTATAAGTTTACTGATGATTTGAACCAAGATAAAGATGGAGTTCCAGACCATATTGAAGCATATAGAGCTATGAGAGGAATGAATCAAAAAGATAGAGAGTTAGATATTAAAGAGAAAGATATAGCTAGTAAAGAAAGAATAGCTAAAATTTCTAAAAAAGAGAATACTAAGTCATCTAAATAGAATTAATTGAATAACATAAAATATATTTGCTTATGGAAATAGGAGATGATTTTCTACCAGAGTTGGATTTCGACTTTATAGAACAAGAAGAGGATGAAGTTGTTGATGATAAACCAATCAATGATGAGATTCCTGAAGAAGAAGAGGATGCTAATCCTGATGATGATTCTGAAGATGAATTGTCAGATAATGTTGATACGGATGACAATGCTGTTGCAGCTTTTAATTATTACAAGGATAATAATTTTCTTACTATCGACCACGAGTTTGATGGTACATTTGATTCACTGAAAGAAGCTTTAGATAAACAAGCTCAAGTATCACTAGTAAATGCTATACAAAACTTTCCATCTTTTTTACAGCCAATTATTGAATATGCTACACTCAAGGATGATATAACTCCTGAAGAGGTAGCTAACTTTTTGATGCAATATCAACCACCTTCATTTACTGAACAGGATTTACAGAATGATAATGATTTAGCTGAGAACTATCTTACTAATTCATTAAAAGCTGAAGGTCTTGAAGATGATGAAATTGAAGATAGAATTGATTACTTAAAAGATAGAAATCAATTAGCTAAAGAATCAATAAGACAGTTTAAGAAAGATGAGCAAGTTAGACAACAAGAAATGAATAGTCAACTGGAACAAGTTAGACAACAAGAACAAGTAGAACAACAACAACAAGAAGTATTTGTACAGAACTTTGGTCAAGTATTAAATGATACTAATTGGAGAACTGACCATAAGCAAGTAATTGCTCATGAGTTTACAAGTGGAAACTTTAAGACTAGAATGGAACATGTATTTGAGAATCCTAAAGCATTAGTTAAGTTAGTAGATTTCTTAGCTAATTATGATGGTGAAGATATAAACTTAGATAAATACAAGAAATCAGCATTTAGTCCTTCAGTAAAAGGAGTAAAAGATACAGTAGAAAAATATTGGTCTAGCTCATCACTAGCTAATAATAAATCAGCAAGAGGTGGAAACCCTAAAGTAGATTTATCGGAATTAGAACTTATATAAAATAATAATAAAATGGAAAGAAAAACCGCCCTTAAAGTAACAGAATACAAAGGATTTGGTGGAAACTTCTTCGATAGTGTGTCTCATAGCGCATTGTTTAGAGATGACCAGCCTTATGACTTTGGTGTTATGACTGCACGTTTGTTTTCTAGTTCAACCAATTTAGGTTTAACTAACAAGCGTTGGAATTATTTAACTATGGCTCAAGGTAATTACTGTGTAATTCCTGGTGGTCGTAATGAGTATGCTTGGTCTGTAATTGGTGATGCTGATGTTGACTTCCGTGTTACGGAATTGTTAGTTTCAGAATCAGCTAATCCTGGCAAAGCTAACACTACTTTTGCTATTGCTTTAGACCGTAATTGGTTAAAAGCACCAGTAGTACTAAAGACTGCATCTGATAATGCACCATTACTAGAAATTATATCTGGTCCAGAACCACTTGGAACTCATTCATTTAGATATGAAGTTAAGATTCAGGATGGTAATCCTAATAGCTGGATTCCTGTAGAATACTTAAAACCTGGACAAGTTGTTACTCGTGTATCTACTCGTGTAACTAATGAAGAGAATACTAAATATGGTACTGACCAATACTCAAGTCAAATGAAACTTCGTGGTGTTGTAGGTCAATATGCTAACGAAGTATCTTTCACAGATAGGTTTATTCGTATGGAATTAGCTGCTAGTAAGTCTGGTAAATCTAATACTGGAACTTATGATGACCATGATGGTAAGAAATACAGAGATGCATTCTCTCGTGGACACATCTATCAAGCTAGTTTGAAGAATAAAAACACTAATGAGATTATTCAGAAAGGTATGTTTATTACTAAAGCTGAAGAAAGATTGTTAGAGCGTACTGAGATGGATAGAGAGATGATGTGTGAATTTGGTAGATTACAAATTGATACTGACCAAGATTCTAAGAGAGTAAAGAAAACTGCACCAGGTTGGAGACAATTAGTTCGTGATGGACAATATATGCCACATGGAGGTAACTTTACACTAAACAACTTGTATGATTTCTTACATCAAGTATTATACAGGAGACGTGGATTTATGAATCGTAAACCTATGTTAGTAGGTGGAACTGGAGCTATTAGTTACCTATCAACTTTGATTGCACAACAAGCATCTGTATTCCAAACACTAGAGCCAGGATTTGCTTTAAGAGATAATCCTGAACCTACTGGAGTACATAAGTATGAGAAAGAATGGGGATTCCAGTTTACTCGTATTAAGTTACCAATGGGAATTGATGTAACTATTATGTATGACCCATCTAAAGATGATGATACATTATACAAAGAGAAAGCACCAGGTTCTTATTTACCACTAGAATCATTTCAAATTGATATCTTAGAGTTTGGACAAACTGAAAATGCTGCTGAAAACTCTAATGGTAATAACATTTGTATGGTAATGGAAGATAATATTGACTATTACTTCTCTGTAGCTAATGCTATTGACTTTAAGAATGGTATTGTTAAAGATGGTTCTAATGCTTATAAGTTTGGTAAAACATTAAGTATTTACAGAGAAATGAGTGGTTCATTAAACATTTGGGATACTAGTGCGGTAGGTCGTATTGAGTGGGTTCCAGGTTATGTATCGTAAACAAATAAAATAATTATTATAGCCTATGATTAAGGGACAAAAAATCTATGTGGTTCACGTACCACGTACATCAGCGCAAGGGAGACATACTTACGAGTATAAGCGTGATGATGGAACTACTATTTCGATGGGAAGAACTAGGTCTAAAGGAATATCTATACCGTTTAGTTTTGTAAGAAATGGAAACCAGTTGTTAACAGGATTAGATGAATTGATTGACAATCCATACTATGAGTTATCAAAAGACCAGATTAATTTTGGTAGCAACTGGTTTTCTAATTTCGATAGCGTAACTAGACAGAAACAGATTACACTACAGATGATGTATGAGATAATGGATGATATGACTGCTGGAACTTATAGTTCTACTAGTAATACTCCATTAATGAGTCAAATCATGAATGATGTAAAAGTTGCTGATAGATTAAACAATCAATCAGAACTAGAGCAATTCAAGATATGGCTACAAGAAGGAACTAATGTGTTTTCTTCTGATACATCAAGAGGTAGATTAGCAATACAACTTCTAAAGAATCATCCTAAAATAGCGTTAGATAAGAATCAAGTAAATGAAAATATACATGAATTCTATATTGCTGAAGAAGAAGAAGCTATTAAGGAAGCTAACAAGAAGATTGATATTGTTATGGATGGTTTAACTAAGTTAGGATTATTATTTGCTAACTATGATATGTTTACCAGATACCAATTATCTGTAGTTATGGATTTAGTTACAGGAGAAGCATCTGATTCTTTAGTAGAAATGTCTTTAAAGAATCACATTTGGGAACAACGTAAAGTATCTAAAGGAACTCAAGATGAACGAATCATGCAGTTCTTAGAACAATACGATATACTATTGAAAGACAAGGATAAAGTTTACATTCGCTATATGATTCAACAAGCAATCAATACTGGAATATTCTATCTTACAGGAGGAAAACACTTTTGGAGAAGTCAAAAAGGAATTGAAAATCTGTATAATTTAGGAGCATCTAAAACAAAGATTGAGAATATGTTGTATCAAGAAATGGAAGCTTATGACCCTGATTTAACTGATGATAATGTATATCACAAACTATTAAGTGAACTGAAACAAAAAGGAATTAAATGTCGATAAGTATAGATTTTCTCCATTTCAAATTGGAACAAGGTTATAATAAGTTATCTAATAATCACCAAAAGTATCTTACTGATGTTGAAAAGGATGAAGTATTAAATACTGCTATATTTGAATACTTGGAGATATTTATACATGGGAGAAATCCTAAGAACTTTAATATAGGTTTTGAAGTTACTCAACAAAGAATTGATATGTTACATACCTTAGTTGTATCATACCCAGAATTTCCTAAACAAGATATAACACTACTAGAGGATAACATATTCTATTATGAATTTCCTGACGACTATAGGTCTTATCGTAGTGCTAGAGTTTTTGAAAATGGATGTGATATAGCTTACGATGTTAACATAGAACAACACGGAGATTTAGCAACTACAAGACGTTCATTTCATAGAAGAACATCAAAAAGATTTCAATACATTATAGGAACAATTAGGAGTAATAGATTGTATTTATATGCTGAAGATGAGTT
>Ga0181358_1000565_pt1 | contig 16469 bp, 36 predicted proteins | sample Fa13VDMM110SD_FD_130096 | JGI IMG/M metagenome (GOLD analysis project Ga0181358, IMG submission 130096) | Freshwater viral communities from Lake Michigan, USA - Fa13.VD.MM110.S.D | ecosystem: Environmental > Aquatic > Freshwater > Lake | place: USA: Michigan | collected 2013-09-24 | reverse complement strand
ATTATTGCCAAAACAAGTAGTTGATTTTGTTAACCAATTTGAATCTAATCCTGAAGCATCGCAACGTGCGGTGCAAGCAGCTAACGCTGTTGGCGGTGAGTACGCTAAAAGATATGGCACTTTAGAAGGCTTCAAAAAAGCTGTAGCAACTGATCCAGTTAGCGTCATGGGCGATATGTCAATTTTGCTAACAGGCGGCGGTTCTGTTGCGGCAAAAGTGCCAGGAATTGCAAAGGTAGGTCAAACAACGGCTCAAATAGGGCGCACAATTGACCCATTAAACATTGCAACAAAAGCGGTTACAAAACCGTTTCAATTAGCTGAAGCGTTAGTTACACCGTCATTAGGTTTGTCAACAGGCGCAGGTGCAGAAGCGATCCGTGAAGCTGCAAAAGCAGGCATGGCAGGTGGCACAAAAGCAGATGCGTTTTTAGAACAAATGCGTGGCAATGCGCCAATTGAAAATGTTGTTAGCACGGCACGAGACGCTGTTGCAGAACTGTATAAAAATCGTTCTGACGCATACACCTCTGGCATGACGGGCGCTACGGGAAGCAAAGCAATATTGGATTTTGCGCCAATTGATGCAGCAGTTTCAAAAGCTGAAAAAATTGGCACATTTAACGGTATTGAAATTCGTGGCAATGCAGCTGCTACTTTAAAAGAAATTGCAGACAAAATTCAAGAATTTAAAGTTGGTGATCCTGCTATTTTTAGAACTGTTGAAGGTTTTGACAAACTAAAACAAGCAATTAGCGACATTCAACAATCACAACCGTATGGTTCGCCAGCTCGAAAAGTGGCGGATGAATTGTATGGCGCTGTCAAAAATGAAATTGTCAAACAAGCGCCTGAGTATGCAAAAGTAATGGGCGATTATGAAAACGCTAGTGCTTTATTAAAAGATATTCAAGGCACATTGTCGTTAAACAAAAACGCTAACGTAGATACATCAGTTCGTAAACTACAGTCTATTTTGCGTAATAATGCAAACACTAACTACGGGCGCAGATTAGATTTAGCTAGAGAATTGGAAGCAACTGGAGTGCCTGGTGCTGATACGTTGTTTCCTCAACTTGCAGGGCAAATGCTCAGTTCAAAAACGCCACGAGGCATCCAAGGCGGTATATTGCCTAGCGCAGCAGGGGGTGCAGCATTTTTGGGTGGATTAACAAATCCAGCAACACTTGCAGCGGTTGGTGCGGGCGCTTTAGCAAGCTCGCCACGTCTTGTCGGTGAGGCAGCATATTACGGCGGTAAAGCAGCAGGAACAACAAAAATGTTGTCTGACGCATTGAAAAATTACACGGGCAAAGTTCCGTTAGACCCCTACACATTGCGTATGCTTGCAACTACATTAGGTCAACAGACTGAGGAACAATAATTATGTCTTTCAACGGCAGCGGTACATTTGTCATTAACTCAACTGGTCAGCCAGTTGTCACAGGCACGATCATCTCATCGTCGGCGTTCAATGCGCTGACTGCTGATTTGGCTACTGGTTTGTCCACTACGATGACCAAAGACGGTCAAACGACAGCGACAGCCAATATTCCAATGGGGTCGTTTAAGTTTACGGGATTGGGCGTTGGCTCGGCTGCAACTGATTCTGCCAACATTTCGCAAGTGCAAAACTCGTTTGGCTCTTTCTTGACGGTATCGGGAACGGACACAATTACGGCTTCGGTTAGCCCGTCATTGACTGCGTATGCGGTTGGTCAATCGTTTAACTTTATTGTGTCGGCTACCAATACGGGTGCTGTCACCATCAACATTAGCTCACTTGGCGCAAAATCTATTGTTAAAAACGGGTCAACGGCATTATCAGCGGGTGATTTAGTTATTAACAGATTATGCCAAATTGTTTATGATGGCACTAACTTTCAACTTATTGGGGCTGGCGGATTATCGTCGGGCAAATCAATAGCTTTCTCAATTATCTTTGGACTATAAATCATGGCTGCTCCTAATATTGTCAATATCGCAACAATGCTTGGCAAAGTAGTAACTGCCGACTTAACAACGACTTCCGCAACATCTGTTTTAAGCAACGCCGCATCAAGTGGCAAAGTGTTTAAAGTCAATTCGCTAGTGGTGGCTAATATTGATACTGCAAACGCAGTCAATGTCACGGTTAACCATTACTCTGCTGCGGCGCTTGGCGGGACTGCCACGCCTATTGCATCGACTATTTCTGTCCCCCCTAATTCAAGTTTAATTGTGATTGATAAAACAACCATGATTTATCTTGAAGAAAATATGTCTATTGGTGCAACGGCTGGCACATCAAGCAAGTTAAAAGTCGTTTGTTCTTATGAGGACATTTCGTAATGGCTCTAGGAAATCAAGGTCAAATAGGCCCATACCGTGCGCCTACAAACGGGATGTTGCGGTTATCGACATTGCAACAAAACAAATCAGCACCGTACAGCGTTAATTATCTTGTAGTAGCAGGCGGTGGTGGCGGTGGTTCAAATGGTGGCGGTGGCGGCGGTGGTGGCGGTTTGCTTGCCTATACTGATTCTGTAGTAATAGGTGGAACAGCATATACCGTTACGATAGGCGCTGGTGGTGCGGGTTTCACAGGCTCTGGCAACGGTTCTAATGGTAACAATTCTGTATTTGGCTCATTTACGGCAATAGGTGGCGGTGGTGGCGGTGGTAATGTAAACGCTGGTAATGTTGGTGGTTGCGGCGGTGGTGGCGCACATACTGCTGGAAACAATTATGCAGGTGGTGCTGGTACTTTTGCACAAGGATATGCTGGTGGAAATGGGTCAACACCTAACGCTGGAGGTGGAGGCGGTACAGCCGCAGTAGGAACTGCCCCAAACGGGGGCGCAGGAGCTTCAAGCTCTATTAGTGGAACAGCGGCTAATTATGGCGGTGGTGGTGGTGGAAACGCAGGTGGTACTGGTGGCGCAGGAGGTGGTGGCGCTCAAGGGGTGAATGGGACAGTAAACACAGGCGGTGGTGGTGGCGCAAATACTGGTGTATCTGTAGGGTCAGGCGGTAGCGGCGTAGTCATTATTTCTTACGCAGGCGTACAACGTGCTACAGGCGGCACAGTTACATCATCTGGCGGTAATACGATTCACACGTTTACATCTTCAGGGACGTTTACAGCATGAGTTATTTTGCAAGAGTACCCACACTTATAGACGGTAAAGGCATTGTTGATTATGTTATTGCCGCTGACCAAGAATTTATTGATTCAGGCGCAGAAGGTGATGCAAGTCTGTGGTGGCAAACCTCTTACAACACGCATGGAAATGTTCACTACGGTCAAGACGGTCAACCAGATGGCGGCGTAGCTTTGCGTTCAAATTATGCCGGAATTGGCTACACACTTGACACAACGGTTGTACAAAATGGTGTGATTGGTGTGTTTTATGCGCCTCAACCTTACCCCTCGTGGGTTCTTGATACCCAAACTTATTATTGGGAAGCGCCTGTGCCGTATCCTACCGACGGTGGAGATTACGTTTGGGATGAAGCTACTCAATCATGGGTGCTTGCACCAACTGAGACATAATCATGGAATGGCAAAATCTTATTAACGTAGGCGGCGGCTTATTACTAACAATAGGTGGTTGGTTTTGCCGCCAGTTATGGGATTCTGTCAAAGAACTTAAAGCTGACATTGCTGACTTGCGTTTGCACGTTAGCGAAAGTTACGTCAAAAAGTCTGAAATTGAAACGCTAAGGATGGAAATGGATAAGCGTTTTGACCGCATAGAGCTATTGCTAGACCGTTTGTACGAAAAACTTGACTCTAAGGTAGACAAATGAAATTAGTTGACAATGCGAAAGACTGGTCTAAATGGTGGTCTGTTAGGCTTTCTATTATTGGCGGTGGTTTGCTAACTTTTTTGGAGATGTATCCCAATGCTGTCGGAACTGTTATCCAAGCTATTCCAGCGGAACTTAGAGCAAGCATCCCCTCCGACATCTTCCGGATCGTTGGAATCGTCTGCGTCATTGCCAGTCCAGTCGCAAGAGTTATCAAGCAATCCAAACTGGATAACAACGCTGACAAAGCAGCTTAGAAGCGACGAGGGCGAAGTTTTAAGCGCATACCAAGACCATTTAGGATATTGGACGATTGGCGTAGGTAGGCTTATAGACAAGCGCAGAGGCGGTTGTATAAGCAAAGAAGAATCTACCTATCTTTTGACCAACGACATAAACAGATGCGTCAAAGATATTGCCGCAGCATTGCCGTGGTTTGAAGCCCTTAACGATGCTCGCAAGGGGGTGCTTATCAATATGTCGTTTCAGCTCGGTGTAGCGGGTTTAATGCAGTTTAAAACCATGCTAGGATACATTGAAGCGGGGAAGTATAGCGAAGCCGCTGATAGTATGTATCAATCGTTATGGGCAAAGCAAACACCTGAACGATGCAACCGCATGGCGCAACAAATGAGGTCAGGGCAATGGCAATTTGGCTAAAATTTAAAGTGTATATTTTGTCTATTGGCGCAGCTTTGGCGGCTATTTTTGGTGTTTATTTATATGGGCGCAAAACTGGCACATACAAAGAAATGGAACGCCAGGCTGAAGCAGACCGCAAACAATCAAGGGAAATAGAAAATGCAGCGGATAACGCTAGGGATATTGATGCTGACCCTCTTGAGCGGTTGCGTAAGCACAAGAAGCTCAGAGACTTATAGATCAGTGTGTAGGGAGCTAGAGCGAGACTTGCCAACATATTCGGCTAAAGACACACAAGAAACCCTGCAAACTGGCGCAAGGTTTCTTGATGTGTTTGCTGCGGTTTGTACTAAAAACAAGTAGTGTTGCAGTTGTTGCCGTAACAGCAAGTTGTGCAAGTCACCATACGCCCACCTGACATATAAGTGTGCGTTGTGCAAGCTGCATAAGCTGCGGTAGCTGACATTGCCAGCACAATTCCAATCAGATACTTTTTCATGTTTTATCCTTAATTAAGTAATAACGAGCAAAACGAACTTCACCTTCATCAATCATCTTGGTCACTATGTTGTGGCCTCGTTGCTTGAGTTTAAAAATAATATCGGCAAGCCGTGTTACACGGTAAAGCATAATGGCTTCCCAGCTAGTAATAGGGTTTTTTGTAAGATGCGTCAATACCTGGTCAGTTTTAGTCATTTTGTGATCCAATGCAAAAGTGGCAAGAAACCAAAAACAGCAAACAACACAAGTGCGCCAAGCACCCAACCTTCTAGCGGGATGCGTTGGTCGGCATTGGTATAACGTGAGTATCTTTTCATTTGGCGTGGTGTCCGTAATGTCCAGTTTGGATGCGAATAGTCTGCTTGTTTGCCCCAATTCATAGCCACCCCCCAATTTCTGCTTCAAGTTCTTCAACCAATTCTTTGTACTTTGCTTCTTTGCGATTTTTCACAAGAATCATCACAATGTTGTACAAAGCGTCACCACCCTCAATGCGCTCAAACCAGTCAAGCCAGTGAATACCGTCTTGGTCAATGCCGCTGTGTTCAATCACATCCATTACTTCGTCAGCGGTTTGTGTGTTTAAGTTGAAACGTTCGTCATCGTCCATTTATGCACCTGTATGTAGTTAATGGCGTTATTGCCATGTAGAAATATTAAGCTAACTTAACAATCAATACAACATTATTTTATAGGGACAAACCCTAAGTGTTGTATTTTTGTTGGGGTGCGGGTACTAACCGGAACAAGGAGTGGGAGGGACACGGCTTTCCCCGCAGTTAATTATAGGTTGTTTTTAATTTTGTAAAACAACAATAAACATTGAAAACATTGCCAAGCATCAGCCAAATCCTCCTCTGAATGTTCGATTAGTTTTACATCACCATCAGCAGTAAAAAACACATTGGCGCATCTGGCGGTCGGTTTGCCAAGACCAACACGGTAGGCTGCTAGTTGCATAATTTGTTCGTGGTACGGCACAACTTTGTCGAGCTTGTCTTTGCTCTTAAAGTCAATCACGATGTTCTCAGCAATTAAATCCACTTTGCCGCCAAAACCCTCGAAAGCAAACGAGCGTTCTGCTTCCCATCGTTGATCCTGCCCAAAGTGGATTTGGATTGCAGCATCCACTTGGTCAACATAACGAGGGTAATCGTCACGCTCACCGCTGTAGTACCGTTCCAACACACCGTGCATTTGTGTGCCACGATCCATAGCTTCACGGCCTGTAGACCGAGAATCGGACATAACCCGTTCTAACCAGTTTTCCTCCGTTTCGCCAGCAATGCGTGGCAAGGTCAGCGCAGCCAGTAAGACTTGTTGCTGCAACCAAGTGTTTAGACCAGGCTTGGCAACTATCCCCAAAACAGTGGTAACCGATGGCACAAGGTTGCGTTCTCGTGCGTCACGAACCGTTGTGTTGCGTTCTTTGCCGTTTTTGCCAATGATCCGGTAAGCAGGGCTACCGTCTACCGCATACCAATGGCCTGACTCTGAATCTGCTGATTTAATAATCATTTCCGTGCCTCCATCATTGCGTTTGCAACAACATAAGCATCTTCTGCCATTTGGCTTAATTCTCCACCTTGTGCAGCAAATCCAGTTAATGCCGCAGCAGCAAAGTAATCCCGCAGACTCATGCCCTGAGCCATTGAATCATCTTGTATCCAAGTCGGAAAAGCTGGAATCAATTTGTTTATATTCATTTGTTCACCTGTTTAGCTAATTTTTTAAGCATCTCAATGGCATCTTGTAGGTCTTGCATGGCACGAGGGTCTAGCACCATGCCCTCGTACCATTGCTGCAGCCGCCAAGATATTAGGATTGCTTCTTCAGTCTTGTTCATCAGAAAGGCACATCATCTGCAAGGTCAGCAAGGTCAACGACATTGCCTTCTTTGATTGCCCGATATGCGTCAGGTTTCTTTGGTGCTGGCGATTCTTCAGATTTGCCGCCAAGCATCTGCATTTGGTCAGCAACGACTTCCGTAGAAAATTGCTCTACACCGTCTTTGTTTTGCCATTTGCGAGTAGTCATTCTGCCAGCAATGTACACTTGCGAGCCTTTGCGTAGATAATCACCACAAACGCCAGCAAGTTTGCCAAACGCAACAATGCGAATCCACTCAACGGATTCTTTTTCTTTGGACTTCCATCCACAAGCAATTGAGAAGTTTGCAATGGCCTCACCAGAAGCGGCAAAGCGCACTTCTGGATCACGCCCAAGCCTGCCAATAAACTCACAACGATTTAGGTCATTTGCCATATTATTTTGCTCCCGCAAGTTGAACTTTGATCCCATCGTACATAGCTTTCAAGACTTCTTTCTGCGAATCAGGCGCAGATTTGTACCATTTGGCAAAACACGCTTTTAAAGCCTCTAAATCGGTCTGTGCCGCCATTTCGTCTACTGCGTAATCCATGTCTATCGTTACGGCTATTGGCGGCTTAGGCAGCGTTTTTACAGCGGCTTCACCATCATCGTCAGCCGAAGCAACGCAAAGCGCCGTTTGAATTGAGTACCGTTTTGCGTAACTTAACGCCGAGCCGAAGCCCTGACTGTCTTGTTTGCTTGCAGGTACAAACAATTTGCCAAACGACATTTCTTGACCTGATTCGTGAATCAACACGGTTTCAACACAAACACCGCCTTCTGCATCGTGTGTTTTTTGCACAATAGCCAATCCGTTTCCGGCAAGATGAGGTCTTATGGCATCTATGACGGAAGCAAGCGAACTGTACGAAGATTTAAAGTGGGGGTTTTTACTATCTTTTGCTGCGTGGTTCATAGCAGCCTGGGCGGAAACTAATGCTTTTGCTAATTCTTTCATTTTTGCACCTGTATGTAATCCTGACGGGTATGTCAGTAGCTAGATATTAAGGCATCTAAACAAATGTGTCAAATACAAAGTAATTATGTTAAGATTGCTTCATGAATACAACAGAAATCATACAAACTTTAGGCGGGACAACAAAGGTTGCCAAATTGTGCGGCGTAAGTGTGCCAGCTGTCAGCCAATGGAAAACCAACGGAATCCCTGTGGATAAGCTCGTTTTTATGGGTGGGGAACTGGAGCGTTTGTCTGATGGCAAGTGGACTCGACGCAACGCTTTCCCTGACAACTTTACAATTATTTGGCCTGAGTTGCGTAAAAAACAAAAATCGTAGATAATTTGCACATCCCTTGGTCGGGGAGATAAAGCAATAAGGCTTCACATGGATACTCAGTAGGTTATTGCACCTACCCGACCAGACCCCTTAAAAAAGGGTTGAGTATTCAGGTGAAGCCTTTTTTATGTTTAAACGGAACGCAGACCAAAGTTAGCTGCGGACAAAGTGGGACTCAGAACCCAGCCAAGTGTAGTACGTTGTGATCTGGAGGCTCTAACGACATACCAGCGGATCACGATAGCAAGCAGACTGGGGGATAGTGGATGGAATACTGCACAAATAGGCGGCGAAGTTAGCACCTATTCCACGAATGGCTGACGGGTTCTGTGGCTCCGGAAAGGATACAGATTAAGGCGAATCTAGGTAGGCTAGGTTCGTCCACCAGACAGGATCAACAGTAAAGGGAGTAGTGATGAATAAAGAGGAAGATGTTAAGTCGTTGCCTAGTAACTTAAAGGATTGGACTGAATTACATTTAATTGAAACTTTTAAATTGACCAAAAAATTAGATTTGCGTGAAATAATTGCTACAGAGTTGGCAAAAAGAATTAAAGACAGCAAAAAATAGTTTGCTTTTTTTTACTCACAGGATTAAGCTATCTTAAACAAGGAACATTATGAAAACATTGATCGAATGGTTAAGGGACAAGCTCAGGAAAGAGGATAGCAAAGAAAACGTTGAGCAGATTTGTGATTGTTGTGGACAAGTCTCAAGGCTTACAGACGGTTTGTGCGAATGGTGTGAACGATTTTACAAGGCAAATAAATGAACATTGACAAAGCGATTGAGATATTGCAATCAGGGCTAATTACGCAACAAGAGCAAACCGAACTAGCAAAGGTATTGCAAGCCAAGCGTGAGTGGGTTGGGCTGACTGATGATGAGCGAAACGAAATATACGAAACTCTTGATGCTTATGCTGATTTAGTTGCCATCGAAGCCAAACTACGGGAACGCAACACATGAGCTACATTGTTGCGTCATTACCGCCAATCAAATGCTTTGTGCGGCGTGAGTTTTTGTATAACTTTGAGAAAGGTTACGGCGAATACGAACCTGCTATTTGGGTAAGCCTAAAAGCTCTGCGTGGGCAAGTGTTCCGCATTGAAAGCCTGTTACCAGCTTACGGTGCGCTTTACGACAAGCTACCGATACACGCCTATGTCTGGCACACAAACTCGCCTGAAGCATTGCCCATTGACACGCTACAGCTCTGGGACTGCATGGGTTACAAGTTTACCGTCATTGAAAAGATAGGCTTGCGTAACCTTGGGGTTAAGTTTTTAGGTAAAGACAAGCAATGGCACTTTGGCACATACTTGTTTACCGTAGACTTTTGCGCTGACGGGCTAGAGGTTGACACCGGATTTACAGAGCAAGCTGAAGAACATAAATCGTTTAACTGGATACGCTTGGACAATGGGCAATTTGCTTGCCAACCTAATAACCGTTGCTTGTGGTATGACCAGTCGCTTATCCCTGCTGAGACAAAATTTCCTGACTTTCAAGCATCACGCCACATTTGGACAGTGGATGGATCACGCAAATGGTCAGCTGGTGACGATTGGTTTTACAACATTGAGGAGCGCACATGAAAAATGATGACGATGACACACAATCATATATTGGACAGCGGAAGTGGATTGATTTAACAGAGGATGAAATCATTGGACACACTTGTGAGTGTGTTGATGATGGAACTTTTGACATGAAATGCGCTATAACTTTTGCAAAATTTATCCAAGAAACTTTAAAAAGGTACAACACATGAGCTTTGATGAGTTCTGGGTCAAATACCCTCGCAAAGTCGCTAAAAAGACCGCTATGCAATCTTTTGCCAAGCTCCCGATGGATGAGCAGGAATTAGCATTGGACGCATTAGAGACGCATTGTGAGTATTGGAAGCTAAAAGAGACAGCAACAGATTACATTCCGCATCCGTCGACTTGGCTTAACCAAGGACGGTATTACGACGAACTGGATATGCAGCCTAAACAACCTAAAAAACCTGCGTTGCCTTGGTATTCGACAGAGCAAATGACGATGGACAAAGCGAGGGAGTTGGCGATGACACCAAGACCAGGCGAGGACATGGGACAGTTTAGGGCTAGGATTGCCCAGAAAGTAGCGGAGGCCGTGTGAAAGACCAACACGATGCAATTGATTACATTTACACAACAGCACCGCTGTACGGACAAGCAAAAGGACGGGTTGCAGAGCTAGAAACCTATAAATCTAGCTTAAAGTCAATTATGATGAAGCAATCAGGAGAATTAGCAATTGGGGCGCAAGAGCGAGAAGCCTACGCAAGCGATGAATATCAAAACCTATGCAAAGCCATAGGCGAAGCTACGGAAGCGGCTGAAACGCTGAAATGGCGGCTTGAATCGGCAAAGATGAGGTTTGAGGCCTGGCGCACGGAACAAGCTAGTAACCGACAGATTGAGAAGTTGACCAAATGAGAAAAAAGGACACCCAAGTTGGCGGCACACATTACCAAATTGCAATAGAACCTTGGGACTACATCATTGCTAATCAAATAGGGTATTTAGAAGGAAATGTAATTAAATATGTAACTAGGTACAAAAACAAAGGTGGCGTAGAAGATTTAAAGAAAGCGCAACATTACTTAAGTAAACTAATCGAAGTTCACTCAAAGGATTGACATGAAACTTAATTTTATTTCAGAGCAAGACGATGGCACTCAAATTTGCGTGACAACTGATGCAGAAGGTTTGTCAGCAATTTTTGAGGTGTTTAAAAACTTTCTTAAAGCAAACGGGTTTGACCCAGATATATTTGATTTTAACCAAGAGCAGTTAGACTTTGACGATGAGTAGTTGGCTCATTGTTGTGACTGGCTTAATCTACGGCTACATAGCTGTGGAGCAGGGCTTTAAGGGCAATATGGCTATGCTTGTCATTTACGGCGGCTATGCGTTTAGCAACATTGGTCTTTATTTGATGGCGGCAAAATGATTTACCTGTTAACGGCTTTTGTGTTGGCGCATTTAGAGGCGGGTTATGGCTGGTGGATACTGTTTGTTGTTTGTATGGTGCTTGATTTTGTTCGCAGCTTGCCTTGAATAAAAAAAAGCTGTACGACAAAATAGCCCAGCTAGGGTGTTCTTTGTGTCGGCATCTTGAATATGGCGAAACACCGTGCGAGATTCACCATATACGCCACGCAGGGCGCAGGGATTTAGCACCAGTTATAGGACTTTGCCCAGAACACCACAGAGGCAACACGGGCGTTCACGGCATGGGTCGCAAAGCATTTGCCAAGCATTACGGCGTGACTGAAGAAGATTTATTGAGCCAAACTATAACTCTAACGGGTCAAAACCAAGCTCAATAGCAATACGGCGAGCGTAATTCCTAAACACTTGATCGTGTTTGTTCCAACCCTTAGTTTTGCCTCGTTTCATGTGGATCATCTCATGCGCCATTGTTCGGATGACGGTTTCAAGATGGGCGTTTTTGGCTTTAGAGATGGTTACAATGTGTTTTTCTTGTAAATCATCGTAGACATAAGTACCCATTGCATCCAGTTCGTTTGTGACTTGAAACAGTATTTCTTCTGGCGGCGGCATTTTCCAAGCGCAAAAGGGCTTGAGTTTAGCTAACATCAAGTAAATTGCTTGTAACCTGCCAGCAGTCAATTTCATCGTTACACCTTAATAATTTTTCCACGGAATACGACTTCATCTTCGCCAAAGACTTGTACAAGTTCTGGCATAAGCAACTGCCCACGATCAAAGGTCAGCACGGCAAAGCCGCTACGCCAATCTTTAGGGTTGTCCTCGGTATAGTCAGCAAACTGCATATTGTTAGGTTCGGCAAGAGTGCCTGTCTGCACACCCCAAATTGTGCCGTTGTAATTGGTAATGGGTTGAACTGCTAAGACATGGGTGTGGCCTGTAATAATGTTTACACCAGAATTCAAGGCATTGGCATAGCCTGCCGTGCGTCCACCCTTGTAGCGGTGCTTGATAACCGTATCCTCGTTGACCCAATATGACCAACAAGGCTGCCAGCGTGGGAAATGATCTTTAAGGGTAAACCCTTTGACGCCTTCAAACTGTGAAGAGCTGTTGGCGAGGATCGTTTCGAACCGTGCATCGTGGTTGCCAAGCGTCCAGATTAAGGGACATTTTGCAATGTCCTCAATTTCACCTAGATAGAATTGACAGGCTTCAAGTTCTTGCTTGACCGTGGGTTTAGAATCCCAGCCAATGCGAGGGAAGCGGCTAATTGCGCCTCCGTCAAAGGCATCCCCGTTGTTGACAATGACTTTTGGTTTGAGTTCTTTAATAAAGTGAATCAACGCACGAAATGCGGTGGTTGTATCATCAGGCCAGAAGTGTGCGTCTGAGAATACGATTACTACGCCCTTCTCAAGTGTAATGCCACGCCTTACGTGTCCCGGTGTTTGGTGTATTTTCTTTACAGTTGAATGGGTAAGCCCCCCATTGCCTTGCGGATTACTAGTTGGCAATTCAATCCTGTGCTTAAATTCAATTGTCCTGCGCCGATTGTAAGTATTGCGTAGACTTAATTTGAGATGTTCTGAAACTTTAATTGGTGATCCTAACTCGTTCCAAACTTTGATAAACTCATCGTCGGTAATGTAATATGACATAGGTTTGCCTTATGAGAGCGAAGCGAGTTGACTGCAATCAAAAAAATATCGTCCACGCACTACGAACATTTGGTGCAGTTGTCGTGGATTTGTCTGGCGTAGGCAAAGGTTGCCCTGATCTGTTGGTAGGTTTTAACAGTAAGACCTATCTTATAGAAGTAAAAAAAGACAGTAAAGCAAAATTTACGCCCCAACAATTACAGTTTAATGAATTGTGGACAGGCGGCATCATTGCCCGTATAGAAACTATTGACGAAGCTCTTGCGCTCTTAAAGGTTTGATTTATAATAAAGAAAATCGAGGCTATTATGGATTATCCTGCCGTTTTCGTGTCTACCTTGTTCCATAGCGGGACAAATGCACACTTTATGCACCTGCAAACAGACAGCTATGCTAAACACGTTGCGCTGGGTGAATACTATGACACGATAATTGATTTAGTCGATAAGTGGGCAGAGGCTTATCAAGGGGCACACTCAATCATTAAGAGTTACCCCAAAGATTTCCATTTAGCCACCGATCCAGTCAAATACATCACATCTGTTAAAGCGTTCGTCAAAGACATTCGGGACGAGCTGCCCAAAGACTCAGAGTTACAGAACATTGTGGACGAGATTGCAGACCTGATTGACTCAACCTTATACAAGTTAAAGGCCTTCAAATGAAAGCTGGACTATACGCAAATATCTTAGCAAAGCAAGAACGAATCAAGGCGGGATCAGGCGAGACGATGCGAAAGCCCGGCTCACCAGGCGCACCTACGGCTAAAGATTTCAAAGAATCAGCCAAGACAGCTAAAGACGCAAAGAAATGACAGCGGCGTGGACTCGCAAAGAGGGCAAAAACCCTGAAGGCGGTCTAAATGCCAAGGGTAGAGCGAGTGCTAAAGCTGAAGGCATGAACCTCAAGCCACCAGTTAAATCAGGTGACAACCCAAGACGAGCCAGTTTCCTCGCAAGAATGGGTAATATGCCAGGGCCAATGGAAAAAGACGGAAAGCCCACTAGGTTAGCCTTAGCATTAAAAGCATGGGGCGCATCAAGCAAAGAAGATGCAAAGTCAAAAGCTAAGAACATTAGCAAACGCAATAAATGAGCTAAACTATCTCATAGACTTAAACTATCACAATTGGATAAGTTAATGACGCAAGCTAAAAAACAATTAACAAATATTAAAGGTGCAGGCAGACCCAAGGGAGTGCCTAACAAAAGCACTACGAAGGCTCGTGAGGCGATTGCAGCGTTCGTTGATGGTAATGCCCACCTTTTGCAAACATGGCTTGAGCAGGTCGCTATGGACGAGCGATACGGGCCAAAGACAGCGTTTGATTGTTTTATGGCTGTCGCTGAGTACCACGTTCCCAAATTAGCGAGACAAGAACACGTTGGGGCTGACAATGGCCCGATTGAGATGGTGGTCAAGTGGCAAGACGGGAAGTAACGCTACCTTACAGTCCACGGGGGGCGTTTAAGCCGTTTCACAACCGCACAGAGCGTTGGGCTTGCTTAGTCGCACACCGTCGAGCAGGAAAGACTGTCGCAGCAATCAACGACATTATCAGGGCTGCTTTGATGTGCAAAAGCCCAAATCCCCTATTTGCTTACATTGCTCCGTTTCGCAGCCAAGCTAAGTCCGTGGCGTGGGACTACCTTAAACACTTTGCTAGACCAGTCCTCGCGTCAAGCAATGAGGCTGAATTGACCATTGAGCTAGTAACTGGCGGCAAGATACGCTTGTTTGGTGCTGACAACGCTGATGCAATGCGAGGCTTGGGCTTTGATGGTGTGTTTATGGACGAGTATGGTGACTTTAGACCTAGCGTCTGGGGTAACGTCATTCGTCCTACATTGTCAGACAAGCAAGGGTGGGCAGTGTTCGCAGGTACGCCGAAGGGAAAGAATCAGTTTTGGCAGATATTTGAAACAGCCCAGAAAACACCTAGCGAGTGGTTTCATCTTGTCCTAAAGGCTAGTGAGTCTGGATTGCTGCCTGACACAGAGCTACAAGCGGCTGCGGCACAGATTAGCGATGACCAATTCCTACAAGAATACGAGTGTTCGTTCGAGGCGGCTATCCTTGGTGCGTTCTACGGCGAGGACTTACGCAAAGTTACAGATGCGGGACAGGTTTGCAGAGTTGACTACGATCCGCACCTACCTACCTACACAGCTTGGGACTTAGGATACAGGGACGATACGGCTATTTGGTGGTATCAGGTCGTGCGTAACGAAATCCACATCATTGATTATTTTGCAATAAGTGGTGCAAATGTCGCAGAAATCGCTAAAATAGTGACAGAAAAGCCGTATAAATACGCAAAACATTACCTACCGCACGATGCAAGGGCTAAAACACTAGCAGCAGCGGGTAAGTCAGTTATTGAGCAATTGAGTGAGTATCTAGGCATCAACAACATGGCTATCGTGCCTGACTTGTCGGTGCAAGATGGAATTCAGGCGGTGCGTCAAATGCTGCCGATGTGTTGGTTTGATAGCGAACGGACACACGATGGTTTAGAGGCACTAAGGCAATATCAGCGGGAGTATGACGAGGACAAGAAAGCGTTTAGGCAAACACCACGGCACGATTGGACAAGCCACCCAGCAGATGCTTTTAGAATGTTAGCGATTGCATGGAGGCTAGAGCCAAAGGTTAAGCCACCAGATGTTGTCAAGCCGCTAATGGTTGGGCCAGAGAACACAGTTACATTGAACGATATGTGGGCAACCCACACAACACCACGGAGTAGAAGATTATGAGCGGTATACAGCACCCTTACGAGTATCAATACGAACACGTTGCAGCAAGTCAAACAGCACACGTTTTAGGTGGCACAGGTGCGGCAGGCGATTATTTGCATAGATTGATTTGCACCGTGTCCACAGCTGCAACAGGTAACGTAATTTTGCTAGATGGTGCGACTTCTCATACGTTATTGCCAGTATCAGCAGGTACAGGCGTTAACGTCTACAACATTGAAGTCAACGCTATCTCTCGCAATGGCTCGTGGAAAATCACGACAGGCGCAGGCGTGGAAGTCTTAGCCATTGGCATATTTAGCGCATGATCGTAGCAAGCGTATTGCGTTCGGGTGGGGATTTTAAGCCTGAACACGTTTATGCGCTGCAAAAGATGTGTGCTAAGTATCTGCCACCGCATGAGTTTGTGTGTTTGTCAGATGTTGAGCTAGAGTGCAAAACCATCTTTTTGCTGCATGATTGGGTTGGTTGGTGGGCAAAGATGGAGTTGTTTAGGCTACCGAGTGCGTTGTATTTTGATCTCGATACGGTGCTGACTGGTGACTGCACAGAAATGATTGAAGCGGCAAAGCAGCACGATTTTGTGATTATGCGTGATGTTTATCGGGGTCAATACAACCCGAAAGCGATGCAAAGTAGCATGATGTACTGGTCAAAGCCTGTCAATTTGTACGACAAGTTTGCAGAATTACAGATGTACGCAGCGGGTGGCGATCAAAGTTATATTGAACACCACATGAAAGACAAAGTAACGTACTGGCAAGATATTTGTGATGGGATTGTGAGCTTTAAGGCTGATGTGCTACCCAAAGGGTTAGACAATGCCAAAGTGGTGATATTCCACGGCAAACCTAGACCGTGGGAACAGACAAGGATACCGTATGAAATTGGTTAACGGGTGGCACGTTCCAGACATTGATGAGTGTTGTTTGCCAGCGATATTGTCTGAATTGCCGGATTT
>Ga0181358_1000563_pt1 | contig 16471 bp, 17 predicted proteins | sample Fa13VDMM110SD_FD_130096 | JGI IMG/M metagenome (GOLD analysis project Ga0181358, IMG submission 130096) | Freshwater viral communities from Lake Michigan, USA - Fa13.VD.MM110.S.D | ecosystem: Environmental > Aquatic > Freshwater > Lake | place: USA: Michigan | collected 2013-09-24 | reverse complement strand
GTTGCAAATGCAATTATTCCAACTGCTACAACTCCACCGATCATCATTAATGTTTTTTTGTTCATTTTTTTTGTTTTAAGTAATTATTTTTTAATTTGCTTATAAATCAAAAATCCTAACATTGAAATAATTATCAAGTTGTGAACATTTTGACCACCTAAAAAGGTATTTGGGTCTGAAATTTTTAAAAATCCTTTCATTTTGTTTTTAGTTTTAAATTGTTTAAATTGTTTAAATTATTTGTAAATTGATTGTAAATTGTTAAAAAAAAAGGTAGCTAAATTAATAGCCACCTTTTTATATATAATCATTCCTTTATGGAACGGACTTGTTGAGAAACAAATCTAATAAAATCGGCTATAAACCTTTTTTTTATCTTCGGTTACGACCACGACCACCACGACCACCCATCAATGCTCTTGCAGTAGATGGTGCTAATTTTAATACATCTCCCTTAACGATGTTAGGGTTTCCGTAATTAGCAACTGGCTTACGACCAGCTAAAGTACGACTTGTAGAAGCAGTTTCGCTTGGATAGAAATAAATTTTTGCAGTAGCACTTGCTAAAACTGAAGATATTACTAAAGAAGTAAAACCATCAACTTTATAAGCAAATTTTAAAGCAATAATTGTTGATTGTTGCTGATAAGGGTCAATAGTAGGAACGAGAACCTTTTGAGATTCGTTACCATTAATGTCTTTATTTATAATCGTTATAGTTTCTAAAACTTGGTTAGCAGTAGCAGATTGGAAATACGTTAAGCCACATTGAAACGGCTTATTCATACTTTGATATAAAAATTCCGAATAGCTTAAACCAGAAATTCCCATAGAAATAGAAATCGCACCATTGTTATTAAAATTTGGTGAAGTAGAACCTAAATTCGTATATGCACCTAAAATTGTAACTGGAAATGCAGTTGCAGTATTTGTGTTTTTAATTGATACGATATAAGGTTGAGATGTTGGTGCTGAATCCATACCACCATCGGCATTATCATATTCATCATCATAGTTATCATAATCATCATCAAAGTTGTCGAAACCACCATCATAATCATCAAATTCATCGTACCCATCGTAGTTAAAAAAGTTCTCATTAGCATCATCTTGAGCTTGAGAAAAGTATTTTCTAAAATCCATTTTTGTTTTTTTTTATTGTTAGTTAAATTAAATTGTGAATTATTTTTATCTAATTCGATTTTTCAGTATTAAACTGATTTTGTAAGCATTTTTTGTATGTACCCAGCAGTTACAATTCCGATTGTTACTCCAATAGCAGTTCCTAAAATACCCATCAACATTCCTTTATTCATTTTTCAAAAAATTAAATTGTTTATAAAAAGTTAGTATATCGCCCAAACGATACGCACAAAATTAATTTCTTTTATTCTAATAAAATTTGATAATTATTTTCTAATAGTATTTTTAGGAAGTTGCAAAGGTCTTGCAATTACTATTAAATAAAGGTTTTTGTATTGTGTTATAGTTGCAAATAAAGTTATCCGACATAACTTTTATATAACATTTTTTTTAGTTCAGCTATTGCAGTTGTACTTGTATATTTAGATTTTCCATTAACTCCCCTCATATTCATAAGTGGTTTTATTTTTTTATTATAATTCAATGCGATATAGTCATCTATTGCTTCCTCAATCATTTTTTTAGTAAACGTACCATATATTTTTTCACTATCGCAATCAAAAGTTATAAAAAACCTTGTGTTACCAGCAAAGTATTGTTTATTAACTAATATCTCACAAATTTTAAATGCTTCGTACTTATCCTCAAATTTTGGTTTATGCCTATCTACTGAATCCGTATTTTTATGAAATCTTAAAAAATTGATATTTTGCCAGATTTTTGTTCCAATTCTACCAATAGATTGAAAGTGTAAAATAATATCCGTTGAACTATGTCTATTCGTACATATTGCACCAATTAAATCTTTTGGTAAATGGTCGCCAACATATTTGTTTAAATCTTCAATCAATAATAATCCACCTCTAAAAGTTTCAAGTATTTGTAAAAGTGTCATAGCAATTTCATCTAAAGTCATTTTACTTCCATTAGCATTGAAAGGTCTTATTCTCCTTGCTTCAATTTTTGGGTGCATAGAAAATAAAGAAACATCGCTTAATTTTATTGCTTTGATATTTTCAAACTCATCATTAACATCAAGTATTAATGCTCTACGAGGTGCTATATTTGAACTTCCCTTTACATAACTATCAATTATTTGTAATGTAGTAAATGTTTTTCCTATACCTTTTTTTCCTACTGCAACACCTAATAATGCTTCTCTCATAACTTTATATTAAATTTATTTTCAACCTTAATTAAATCTACCAATGTGTTACCTAATAATAATCCACCATCAGTTACTTTATTAAAATTATTATAATGATTGATAATTAAATCACTATCTTTTTGTTCATTCCTTGCACTTGAATTTTCAATTTTTGTTTTTATAGATTTCCTTACATAAGAATAATGATACATTTCTATTTCATCTCTTGTATAAATCAAACTATGTCCAGCTTTTATTCTCCTTGTTGGGTCTATTTCAACTGGATAAGGTGGTACAAACTCAAATGTAAACTTTGTATTCTTATCTATTTTATAAAACAATGGAACATAATAACTCTCTAATGGTATTATTTGATATTCAGCACTTTTATAGTAAGTTCTCATTCTACAAAATGAAGAATCATAATCTCCTTTTATAAAATCATTCTTTGCTAACTCATATTGTTTTTTATCATAAAGTTCATCGCAATCCATTGAACTAAAAATTTTGCACCCATAATTCTCGCATAAATCAAGTCCAATTTGTCGTTTAACTTTTTCATTTTCATAACCATTCTCACTTAACAAATTTCCTTTTTCATCGTATTTTAATACTGGTGTGTACCAATGTATTAAATCAATTAATCCTTTATTCTTTAATTTATCAAGTGTTTGTCGAAGATTTGAATTTATATTTCCGTAATTACTTTTTTCTTGTGCAACTACAACTATATAATCTACAAATTCTCTAATAGAATTAATGCTATATTCTAACAATTCTTCTGCATCAAATACGTTATATGCTACACCTAATTTCATTTATGGTAATTCTTGTCTATAAAATGTTAATCCAGCTTCACTCTTTAAAATAAAATCTCCAATCTCTAATCTCCATTCTGACCTATCAATTTTAATCCATAAACTTTTCTCACTTGAAAAAAAACATTTTTGTATATTCTCAATTAATGAAAATTTTAAAATTTCTTCTTTATTGCTTCCAGTCCATTGAATACAATTAAATTTAAAAGATTGACTGCTTACATTATTTTGCATCTTTTACCAAATTACTATATGCGTTAAATAATCTACGAATAGGTTTAAATAGTTGTAGCTTATATTCTTCTTCTTTACGTTCTTCTTTTGTTAAATTATCATACCAGTATAATTCATTTTCAATTTTAGGTAAAATTTCTTCACTCATTTTTGGCTTATCAATTACAAATTGTCTGCAATCTTTCAGCATTGAATCAAAATGTTTATTACACTCCTCTAATTCTTTTTTAAATTGTGGTAAAAAAACTGAATTATAATGTTTTAGTTTATCCTCAACTAATCTATTTTGAATTACAAGTCTTGCTTTGGTATCTAAACAATTTAATTTAACATCTGACCATTCACAAAGCATATCTATATTATCTATGATATTTTCTTTTGTTTGTATTTTTAAAATCTTCGTACATTTTTTTTCTAAAATATCTTGCTTAATTGTATAAAATTCTAATTTATCACTTAAAATTTGTGAGTAAACCTTATCGTGTTCAATAACCTTTTGAAAATCTTTGTTAGGTAATAATCTACCATTCATTTTTTGTTTTTCCATTTTTTGTTTTTTATTTTATTATTATTCGCTTTTTAAGTATGTAATATATTCGCTATGCCTACCCCAATCTTCTAAATTCCAATGATAACAAAGTAATCCACTATGCACCCAATTTTGTTGTTTAGCTATTCTTAAATCTTCTGCAAAATATGAATCTGGTGGTCGCCCATCAGCATCACTTCTAAAACTAAATTTTTGCATTATTTTCCTTGTCATTAAACAACAACCTATTCCAGCTATATGAGTTTTTTTAATTGTACCATCAATAAACCAATGAGAAAATGTATCTATTGTATAATAAAATACACAATCATTTGAAGATTCGTGTTTATCATCAAATAAAGCAATACAAGGTGTTCTCCAACCACCATCAAAAATTTGGTATAAACCATTAACTATTGGCTTATTTGCCCATAACAACTCCCACAATACATTTTTAGGTGGAAATATATCACTTTCTAAATGGAACATATAATCACAATCACTTTCTAAAAAATATCTGCGTAATTGATTATGCGTATCTGCTAACTTTTGAAAAACTGAATAACCCTCGTAATCTTTCCAAAATACTTTTATTTTGTATTTCTTATTGATATACTTTGCGTTTGCATTAGTTTTAGAATTATCTGCAAAAAAAATTTCCAGTCTATTTTTAGGATAGTCAAAGTTTTTAATGTTTTCTAAAAACTCATCAAGGCAATAATTTTTTCCCTCGTATGTAGGAACTGCAATTAAAATCTTTGGAACTAACTTCATTTTCCTTTTATAATTTCGTTTTGAATTTCTTTAGGGTGTTGGCTTAAAGTATCTTTTGGCTGGTTTGGATAGTCAATTTTAAATTTTTTAGTTACTTTACTTTTTGGCTTTGCTTTCGCTTTTGGCTTTGCTTTGGCTTTTGGCTTTACTGCAACAACTGGTTCATCGTAATCATTTTCAATATCCTCACTTTCATATAACTCTAAATCCTCATCATCATCTACATTAATTGTACTCTTATCGCTTATATTATTTTCTTTTTTATAAATTTTATATTGTTTTTCAATCATAGTCATAGTCATATTCAATGATTTTTTTAATGAATAAACAATACTTGTTTTTGTAACTATATCTTTTCCAAACATAAAAGCAAGATATTGACCATCACTCATTCCCCAACCATTTTTCATAAATACACGAATCATAGCTGGTCTTACTTTTTCTCCAAAAGACTTATCGTAAGCTAATGCTTCGGTACATTGTTCGTTATAAGTATTTAAAAATTCTCCTAACGTAACTTCTTCGCCATCTTCACTTATTGGTATTTTTTGAGTTTGCAAGTCTATTTTACCTTGCATTTGTTTTTCCATTAACTCTCCCTCATCTACTTTTGCCGACCATTGTGCTAATTGGTGTAATTGCTCATAACCATCTAAACAAGTATCAACAAGCATTTCACAAGCTATTTTTTGGTCTTGCGAATCCATTTCATTAACTACTGGATTTGGATTTAAAAAAGGATTATTGTCGCTAATTTTTTCATTTTCAGCACTTGACCTTTCAGTCATAATATCATCATAACTTGGTGGTCTGAAAATTGGTTCATCAATATCATTAGTTATGTTATCTGCTATTGGTGGACTTGAATAATCCCTTTTAATAACATTCTCACTAAACGGATTATATGAATCTCCTACACTATTAGAATTAGTTGTTTGCTTTTTGGGAGTATCTACAATTTCTGCTTCATCTACCTCTAATTCATTACCAGTTTCTAAATTATCATCTAAATAATTTTCATCTTCATTATTCATATCTTCTACTTTTTTGTTTGCACTTGGTCTGCCTCTATTAGCCATTATTTATAATTTTAGTTTTAAATTCTTTTATTTTTTCTTCTATTTGCTCAATATCTTTAATCATTTGAATATCATAGAAAAATTGATTGTCTAATTGATTGATTTTTTTTATGTATTTGGATATTACACTATTATCTCTTTTAAGTAGATAACCAATTTGTGTTTGGGATTGTGAATTATGCTTATTTAATAAATAAGATATAATTGCTATACAATTTGTGCGATTCTCGTTGTTGTCTAAAGAAGTTATCAAAACTTTTTTTGTGATACTCTTTTGTGTGCAACATATATCAATGATATATTCTTGCATTAGAAACTGCGAATCTTGTATCTTGTTTTGGGTAATTTTTAGAGTATCAATAGTCTTGTCAAGTCCTATCTTTTCTATGGTTTTTAGCAATTCTTCAATGAGAATTTGCCCTTTATATTTCGACATTAGAAAAATTTATATGCAACATAAAAGCAAAATTATATGTTGCTTATAGATATTCCTATTTTATTTTCAAATAATTGTCGATAACTTTTTTTGCATTTTCAAAACCTACTGCAAAGTCTGAATAGTAACCTTTTTCTCGTAATTTCAATATAGTATTGTACTGCTCAAATAAATGTGCATCTCGTAATAACTCTCCATCTTTTTTAAATAGTTTTGTTCCCTCTTTTTTTAATTCAATAAGACAACCATTATAACCATTACTTGCTTCTAAAATCCATAAGTCTGGTAGTCCGTTACCACTCCTACATTTTTTATTAATAATAGCTTGATGAAACTTTAAATTGATACCAGCACTTTCACTTGTAAAAATGACATTTGGATATTGCATCTTTATATAAGTAGATACTGCGATTTGTAATTCTTGCTCTTTATTCATAATTATAAGTTTAAAAAAAAACCTACAATCGAATAAACTATTGTAGGTTTTACCTTTTATTAAGAAATGCTAATACAAATTAGATTAGCAAATATACATATTATTCCCAATTCCAAAAGCCAACACTACCACTTTTTTCAGAATCATTTGATTCACTATCATTGGTTACTTGTTTAGTAGTTTGGCTATTTGTAGTTTGAGAATGACTTTGCGAAGAACTAACAACTTGTTTTTCTTCTTGTTTTTCTTCTAATTCATCTAAATAATCCAGAATATCATTACATATATGCCTATCGTAAGTTTCAATTTTATTTTGTGTATTTGCACTTACTTCGGTTGTAACACCTTTTCTTTGAGATTGAGCATACAACATATTCAGAGTTTTTTTTAAGTCTGAAATCATTTGTTGCGTACCTCTATCTAAATCAGATACTTCAATATTATTTTCTCTTAATAACCTTTCGTGTGGATATATTTTTTTGGTTTGTTCTTCCATTTTTTTTTTATTTTTTAGTGTAAATGATATATGCTTGTTTTAAAAGATATAAACTAAAAGTAATAAGACTTACTCCGATAATTCGGCTAATAAGTAAATCTTTTTCATTTAAAGTTTGTTCTTCCATTTATTTATTTTGAATAAGTTTTAAGTTTCTTTTTTTGCAAAATACTTCCGTATGATTTAATATAATTAACACATTCTTTCTCAATTAAATCTAAATCTTTATATGTAATTTCTTGCAAACCTTTTTTCCAATTCTTATCAGACATTCTATTTGTGTGAGGAAGAACACCATTAGTTTGAATACTAAAACCTCTTTGATTTGGAAATCCTAATTTTACAATAGAATTACCATTTGTGTCCATTCCAAATCCATTTAGATATAAGTTTGAATTTCTAAATTTAATTGTTTTTACCATTTTATTTTTTTTTATTTTTTGATACAATAGACCAAATAGCACTTGTTAGTGTAATTGCACCACCTATTAATTCAGTTAATAATGTTTCATCAATTAAACCTTTGGTAATGTAAATTGCACCTACAAACGTAAGTGTATGTCTTACCAATCCTAAAATTTTTTCTTTATTAAACATAATTTTATTTTTTTATTGTTAATACTAATTGTAAAAATACTATTTTTTTTTAATTTTTATAATAATTTAAACTATCTAATGTTAAAAACATATAAATCACTATTGCTATCGTAAATAAACGTATAGTCTTGCTCTAAAGCATCTGCTAATTTATCGTAATCTATTCGTACAAAATTTGCTTTTGCAAAATCATCTGCACTATACAATCCTTGTTCTTCTACTAAAAAGTAGTATGGGTAATCTAATCCATCATACCAAGTGTTATAATACTCCTCACGTACAATTTCTACTGCTTCATCAAGCATTTCATCTTGTGTATTAGAATCTGCATCTTCAAAATCGCTTACATCTAAACCAGCTTCTTCTATAATTCTATTACCACCATCTTCATTTTTAATATCATCAACATAACTATCAGCAAAATCATTTGCTAATAATCTTCTATCCGTATCACTAATATCTAAATACTGCTGAAAATCAATAAAACTTTCAATTCCAATTTCATCTACTAATTGTTCTGCAAAATCTATTGCATTATCATATTTACCTTGATATTCTTCTACTGCACTTGCATCAAATTGGCTTACAACATCTTGGACAACCTCTAATGGTAAATTATATTCATTTGCTAAATCAATCATTTCATATAGTTGTTCAAAATCTTTTTGACCCATATATTCTGAACTCAAATTACTTGGTATATACTCCGTATCGTGTATAGCATATTCTTCAACTCCCCACTTATCTAATAAAACTTGGATTGCTTCCATAAGTTCATCAGCATTATTATAGTCAGTTAATTTTAACCATTCTCCATTTAAACGACCATCATTGTATGCTTCTAAATCTGCAACATATATGCTTGGAGAATCTTCTATACCACCACCCATAGTATATTGTTTTAAATCAGACATATCAAAATTCATCGCCCACCTATCAAATTCTCTAACTTCATTAGTATTTCCGTATTTATCTTCAAGCATACGAACTTCATTTTGTCCGAAATTTTCATATATACCTTTTGATTTTGCTTTTGAAATTAATTTATTTTTTATTTTTTGAATTTCCATAACTTGACCACCACCAGCATATTCTTCTACATTTGCGTACTTTGATGCTAAAACAATTTTAACATTTTTCGGTAAAAAATTATATGATTTACCAACTAATATTTCTTGACCTCTTGGAGTTATTTGTGGTGTAAAGTTTTCATATAAAAATTCACTCTTTTTAGAAGCACTTAATTTTCTCCAAACTAATTCTGCTTTTCCAACAAATCCACCTCTCGCTAATTTCTTTTTAACATTATATCCAGTTCTACTTGGTCTTGATTTTGCATAACGTGTTTCGTAACTTTGACTTTTATTAACATATTTTTGTTCGTTTCTAAAAGCACCATTCATACTTGAACGTAAAAGTTTAAAATCTTCTGCATCAATTTTTCCATTTTTGTTTAAATCAATACGTTTTTGATTTCCGATTAAACCACCATCATCATATCTACGATTTCTCCTATCGCTAAAAACTTTACTTCTCAAAGATTTATCGGTAATGTATTCCTCTAACAATTCACTTTCAACATCAGTTACTTCTTTTTCAGCATCTACTATACTAATACCATAATGATCAGAAATGTTTATTAGGATTTTTAATTTATATTGAGGGTCAAGACTATCTAAAAATCTTTTATTTATATTCCCATAATTAAATCTTGAATCAGATGCTTTTTCTACATAATACAAATCTTCATCAGTAGGACTTGGGAAAGATTTATTAAGTTCATTAGCAATTTTGTAAGCATCTTTTTCACTTAAATCATCTTTATAAAGAACGGCATCTATTTTATTATAAGAACCATCTTCATTAAAAATGATATAATATTTTTCATCATTACCTACACCACCACCCATAGCAAACTCTCCAACTTCTCCCCCATTTTCGTATTCAAATTTTAATTCTTCAAATACTCTATCAAAATAATCTTTATACATTCCATCAGATATAAAGAAATTACCAAAAGCATTTGGATTTTTTTCCATTATTTCTAAATCATTTATAGTATAAGTTAAAAGTCTTTCACGCAAAATTGCTAAACCAATAGAATTAGGAGTATTATCTAAATTTTTAACCAATGCTTTTATTCTTTCACTATTAGTTCTATTAGTTTTAGATACTCCACCACCTTTTGAGTAATTAGGCTCTAATTCATATTCATAAAGACTAAAAGGTATATCATCAAAACTATACAAAGCCATTCCATCCATACCATCATCATAACCTCTACCACTTGTTACAACATCATTAATAATCAAAACTTCGTTTCTAAATTCATCATAATTTTCATTATCGTTATCTTTTGACACTTTAACTTTATCGCCAACCTTAAACATAGCACCTTTTACTCCACCACCCATAGCAAACTTACTCGGATTTACTGAACTTGAACTGCTATTCATTTGAGTTATGTTGTAAATTTCAGTCATTCCACCATCTCCAAATTTTGATAGTAACGCATCAATTTCATTTCTTAATCCTAATAGGAAATTTTTAGCTTCGGTCTTATCTACTTTTTTTAATTCAGTTTGAATGTTCTTTACAAATGTTGTAGATTTTGAAAGCATATCATCGCTTAATTTAGCGAGTTCTTTTACAACTTTCTTTTCAACTGCAATCTTAACCTCATCTTTAGTTTTATCTTTCTTTACAACTTCTCTTTCGGCTTTATTTTCAATTTGCTCTACTTGTTTTTCAATTTTCGCTTTTACAATTTCAGCATCTTTTTCAATTTGAGCAACTGGAGTAATTACATTAGTTCCAGCTATTAAATCATCGCTACCTTTAAGTTTAGCAATTCTTTTAGCACCATTTACTTTTGCTTTATTTCGTAACATACGATATTGAGAAATAATATCCTCACATTCGGCTTCAGTTTTACCAGTACGTTCTTTAATTTGCTTTTTCATAGCTTCAACATCACTTGGTAATTGAGCTGGTTTAGTAGCTTTTGGCTTTTTCGTTGCCTTTGTTTTTGGTGTTGCCTTTTCTTTTTTAGGCATCATTTTTTTTGCTACTTTCGGTTCTTCACTTCCAGATTGTGAAAGTAAAGTAGTAAGTGTTTTTTTAAAAATTTCTCTTTCATCATTTGCGATACTGCTATCAGCAATCAATTCTTTTAATAAATCAATTTCCTTTTGTTGTTTTTCAGTCATTTTTTTTTTATTTAATTAACATTTTTACCATAATAATCTATCAGCATAATAACCATTAGAATCTTTTACTAATCTATCTTTATTGTGCCTTATCTTGTATAATCTTCGCCTTTCATCAGCATATTCTTTTCCTTTTGTTTTTAAGTAAGTAGGATAATCATTATAACCTTTTGCACCTATTGTAGCAATTTTTTTACCACTTTTAAATACATCAATTTTTTTATCTTTTACTTTACTTGGCTTTACGACAACCCCTAATTTATTGGCTTTATCTTTTGTATAGCTTGTTATTTTGTAGTTCATATTAAATCAAAGTTACCATTAATTATTTAATGTAGTAATACCAGCTTACTATACATAGTTAATCATATCAGTATTAAATCTTTCAAAGTTTTTTTTACCCCACTTAACTGCTTCTGCATAACTATCAAAATATATTCTATCTCGTTTAAATCCTTTTTCTTTATTCATATAGTCAATATAAACTTTTTCATCTTCAACTTTTCCACCAGTTTTATAATGATATGCTTGTCGGTAAAAATCATCATTATTAGGTTCATTTCTTTTATCTAAAATAGTTATAAGAGCAAGTTTTTTATCATCTCCTAATCTAATTAATGATTCTACATCATCTTTTTCTGATTTTGAAATAGTTAAGAATTTATCCCTAAAATCTTTTTCACTCATTTCTTCTGCTAATTTATAAATATCTTGACTGCCTAAAGTTCCACCATTTTCATACATTTTAACAATTCTATAATCTTTTATATCTGATTCATCTGCAAGAAATGAATAGTGTGTAGGATTATAATATTTTATATAATATTTTCCATCTTTTTTATAAATTGGTTGATATTGACCATTCATCATAGTATTACCTTGAAAAGAATATTCACTATCTACATTACCACCATCTTCAAACATAATATCTGCTTGTTTTAATGCTTTTCTATACATTTTAGCAATATCATTTAATGGATTATCAAACTCCATATTTCTTTTTAAAACCTTATCTTTTTTAGTAATATATTCCTTTATTCCAGTTCGATTGTTTTTATATAAATCTAATTCTTGATATTCAATATACAAAGTACCATTAGAGTATTTAATTGGCTTATATTTCATTGGAGATTCCCAAGTAGAAGAAGAATCAATAACTGAAATATCATTTTTATTAGCTAAATCAATTAATCGGTTTACTTCTTGTACTTTTTTCTCAATAGATGATACATTACCACCTTTAGCATACAAATCATTATACCATTCTTCTGCTAAAAAATATCTTGGTTTTTTAGTATTAGAAACACCTATAACTTGGTGTTTTCCATCTTCGCCAATAAGTAAATCAAGGTATTTACCTTTATACTTTGATAAAATTTCTTGTTTTGTTAAATCGGTATTATCGCCAACATTATCAAATTTATTTACTACATTATAATTGTTTTTAATATAATTTTCTAATTTAGATATTGCTTCTTGTTTTGTTTTTGTATTACCTACATTAAAATCTAAAATTTCATCATAAATAGCAAACCTTGTAAATTCAGAATCTTTTATTCCAGCATCTATTACTAAAACTTCCTCTTTAGAACTATTCTCATATCTACCATCATAAACTTTACGAAGTTCCATTTTTCCTACTCCACCACCAGTAGAATATCGTTTATTCAATACTTTTTTAACTGAACTTGGATATGTATAACTTCCTTTTGAACTTTTTAAATCCGATTTTGAATCAACAACAATGATTTTTTCGCCATCATATTGTTTAAAATACTTTATTCCTTTACTTCCTAAATCTAATTTATCGCCTACTTGAAAGTTATATTCCGAAAAATCATCAACACTACCACCATCTTCATATAAAGTTATGTAAGCATTATTTCCTACTTTTTTAATTTCAGTATCATTTAATTGTAAGCCAATAACATATCCGATACTTTCATAAAATCCATTTAATTGAACTTCGGTAACTCCATCATCTTTTAAATCATACAATTCATTTAAAACATTAAGAGTATCTCGTTTAACTTTTCCACCTTTAGCATATTCCATTGTATCAGAAAAATTTAATTCCTCTCTTACATAATCGCCACCATCTACACTACCACCATCTTTAAACATACTTGGCTGAATAAATCTATATTTACCTCTACTAAATTCTACATAAAAAGATGTTTTTCCTTTTTTATTATGAACTTCAAAAATTTTATCATTATCGGTTTCGACAAGTGTAATTGTACTTCCATATAAGTATTGTCCAATAAGTTTAATTATACCCTCTTTAGTTGAACTACTTGCTAATACTTTTCCACCTTTAATCATACCACCTTTAGCCATAGCACCTCTCCTATACAAATTTTTAATATATGTAGGTGTTTCATTTGCTTCTCCACTATCAATATATTTCTTTGCTTTTTCTAATGTACTAAAAACTAAATCATTTGCAAAATACTCCTCGTATGTTGGTTCGTACATTATTTCAACACCTTTATAATCAAAGTATTCAACCATACCACCTTTAGCCATTTTATTAACTATATTAACTTTTATTTTTGACATTCTATGTGATGAACCTTTTTTATAATGTGGTGCTTCATCTTTATAATCTATATCATATAGAATACCATTTTCATAAATGTAACCTTTATCGTTAATATCATCGGTTAGAAATTTTTGATTTCCTACTGATAATGATTTAATCTCTCTTAAATTAAATTCTTTTATTGAACCACCTTTAGCCATTTTATTCAAGTTATAATTCTCGTTTAAATTAGCAACTCTTGTAAGTGTACCAGTTAAGTTACCTTTATTAGAACGTGCTTTTATTGTATTACCATCTGAAAGTCTTTTCCAAGCAGAATTTGAAATAATAATGCTACCCAGTTCCCCTCTTAAATCATCTTGAATTTCTAAAGAATCTTCTATATCATTTTGTCTTTCAAAAAAGCTACTGCGAACAATGTATTCATTATCTTTAGTTTTAAATAAAAAGAATCCAGTTGTATTTATTTTATTAGATGGGCGAGTATATCCACCTTTTTTATATTTTATTTCAGAGATTAATTTTTTTCCATATACACTTCCATCCATTCTTTTTAAATCTTCAAATTCTGCATTTTTAAATTGTTTTTGGATGTCAATAAATTTATTTTTTATTTCAAGTGGTGTACTATCAATGCTTCCATATCTTTGTGATGGAGTTATCGCCATATTAACTACACTTCCATCTCCAAATATAACATAAGAACCACCATCGTATTCAATGTCATTAAAATCTAAATCAAATGAATCCTCATCAATTTTATTATTAACTGAAAATTTACCCATACCAGCCATTGATAGTCCATCGGCATATTTTAAAGCAATTTTTTTTGTTTCTTCTTTACTTAAATTAGCTTGTCCACTTTTTCGCCAAGAATCTTGAAGAATACCACCTTTAGCAAATGAAGTGTTTTTAAAAAACATTATATTATTTTCAGACATTGTTTTTATGGCTTTAGACATTAAACTTTTATCTAACTCCATTCTTTTTTTTCTATTTTCAGTTGTTATTTGACCATCTTTTTCGTGTTGTTTAACTATTTCTACTGCATTATTAATATCATTTAAAGTTCCAAAATTTTGTGCTAATAAAAGTACATTTTCACTATGCTTATTATTATCCTCATTTTCAAAGTATTTATTTTTTATTTTTAGTAACTGAACTTTATTTAATACTGAACCAATATCTTCACTCTTATCAAGCCATTTATTATAAACAACATCATAATCAACTCCTTTTAATTCTGCTAAATGCCCAAATAATCTTTCTCTTATAACACTATCAGCAACTCCAATTACTTCATATATATTATAATTATTTTTTTTATAATCTGCTTTCCATAAATCTTCAAATGTAATAACTTCATTTATTTCATTTCCTAAATCATCAGTTGGATAATTTTTAATGTACCAGTCTTTAATTTTATTATTATCTAAATTTGACATTTTTTCAGAAACACTAAATTTTGGATTTGACATTTTTTTAGCAATCTCTAATGCTAAAATTCTTTTTTCAATTAATTTTTCATCTCCCTTTTCAGTTCCTTGTTTTGCTACTTTTAATGCAATCTTTAATGCTCTAATTTTTTTATCAATTAAATCTTCTGAATTATTTTCAACTTTAGATTCTTGTTCTGCTTTATTTTTCCTTAAAGCAAGAACCCTTTCAGTATGCTTTTCCATTTTACCTTGTGCAGAAGTCATTTTTTGTATGCTTCCACCAGCTTTATTAGGCATAAAACCAATACTTGAATCAATAGGATAGTTTTTGTTGTCGCTAATTATTGAATTTGTATCTAAATCGTAATACATCTCGTATGTTTTAATTTCATCTAAAGGAGAACCATCATTTCCAATAGTATTAGTAGCTTCCCCTCTATTCAACATAATAGGCATAATTAAAGCTATACTATCATTTAAAACATTTAAGCCATTTTCTAATTCAATAAGCATAGCTTTTCCAGTTGCATTAACACCTACTTTACCAAAAGACTTACCATTAAATTGCATAGCAAATTTTAGTATTTCGCATAAGAACTTTGCGTTAAAACCTATAAATTCTTTTTTACCATCTAAAGTATAAGTTACAATTATTTGATGAGTAACTGGATTCAAAAAAGACATATAAGAATCTTTTAAATACTCAATTTTTTTGTTTTCGTAAACAATTTTATTAGATGAATCTATTTTATTTATATCATCTATAACTTTAGCATCTACTAAAACTTTTGCATACCAATAAAGTTTTTGAAAATCTACATTTAATTCTTTAACAAATTCTTTTGGTGTTACTGCTTCATAGTTTGGGTATCTACCATCTTCTATTGCTCTATCTTTAACAAATTCATCAAAAGAAATGCTTATATTATTATTCTTCATTAAACTATTATAATCCTTTTGTAATTGGCTTATAGTATGAAAAATTAAACCTTTTGGGTCTTTATCTAACTCTTTATTATATGCTTGTTTGATAAAATTAAAAGTTCCATTAGGCATATTAATTGCAGTCAATAAATGTGCATCAGTTGAAACAATTTTCTTTTTTTCCATATCAAAGTAATTTCCCATCATAACTGGTCGTAAATCATCATCACTTAAAATAGGCATAGTAAGTTTAGAAAATTGCTCTTTCAAAGGAAATAATTCTAAATCATTTAATTGTTTTGGGATAGCTTTTTTCCTTTGAAATGCTGGTATTTTTAATATATTATTCATAGTTTTTTTTTAATTATTTATTTATTATAATTTTATTTTTTCAATTATTTCGGAAGCAATTTTATTAGTAAGTGGTTCATAAATATATTTTATACCACCATATTTTTCAAATGACTTATTATCTTCAAATCGTTCAGAAACATTCGTTGAAAATATAATCATAGTTTTATTAGGTGCATTAAATGATACACTTACTTCATCACTTGCTTGTGCTGAATAAGGCGATAAATTTGTATAAGTATTTATTTCAATTTTATCTTTATCTTTATCTAAATAAATAACATAACCACCATATCCACTTTCGCCATCATATT
>Ga0181358_1000562_pt1 | contig 16480 bp, 19 predicted proteins | sample Fa13VDMM110SD_FD_130096 | JGI IMG/M metagenome (GOLD analysis project Ga0181358, IMG submission 130096) | Freshwater viral communities from Lake Michigan, USA - Fa13.VD.MM110.S.D | ecosystem: Environmental > Aquatic > Freshwater > Lake | place: USA: Michigan | collected 2013-09-24 | reverse complement strand
CTTTAAACGGCTTAACTTCGTAAGTTAAGGTTTCAAAAAAGTTAGGATTGTCTTTTTCATATTGCTTAATCGCCGCGTTAGCCTCTTCCATTGACATCCCACGAGTTAAACCAACTTTTTCAATTAGTTGACCTTCAAAGAATTTAATATCCTTTGGCTCCATTTCTCTGCCATCAATACTCCGAACTTCGATTGACTCAAGCGCAGATTTACCTTTTGGCGTCAACCAATACGATGGGTCATGCACCCAGTTATACAGCGTTGCCGCGAGATTAGGCAAAAGCGAAGATTCTTGCGTCATCGACACAACACCTTGCTTCTTCATCTCATGGCTGATCAAGGCTTCTGGGTCTTTCATCAACGACAGCACCCGACGAGCGCCGTCTTTAACAGCATTTGCCTGCTCGACCGCTTCAAACGTGGTCATTTCCTTAACTAAAAGCTCAGCCAGGAATGGATCATTAGCTCGGTCAAACCCGATCATGTCAAGGAACAATGTTCCTACAGGTTCGTCCACCTGCCGTGCAACGAGGGTCTGCTTAACACGCTCCCGCTGCTCAGGTGACATATCTTTCAGCATTGACTTAGGCAAAACTTCCCAAGGATTCACTTCCTCCGTGGCCTTACCAGCCTTACCTTCATCCAGCTTCAAACCGCCAGTTTCTGATCGAGTAAAACGAGGCACCGACAACCCTGTCTTGGGGTCAATCGGGTTTTCGTATCTAATCGACCGAGACTCAGCCATCCGCTCAGTGTACTCAACTTGCTTTTCCTTTAACGGTGACAGCCCCATGTATTGCTTATTGCCTTTAGGAGCTACGTTGCCTTCAGTTGACTTAACAGCATAAGCAGTTTCGTCAAAAAGAATCTTACCAACGTCGCCTTCAAGCGCAGCCTCGATTTCTTTTTGCTCTGCTAATGCTAACCCATGTTCATCCATCACTGAACGAAGTGCATACCAACCAAGTTTTGAAGTCTCGTTTACAGAGCCGTAGCGTTGCAGATACCAACGGTGAATCTTAGCTTTAGCAAGTTTAATTAAGATTGGAACAACTTTAGTAACCAAAACTGAAGCGCCTTCAAGACCGCCAGAAGAAGGAGAACTAAATCCAATCCGTGCTTCACGCAAAGCCGCAGCTAACTCGGCATTCAAATCTACAATAGTGTTATCAATGACTGTAATAGCTTCGTCATTCTCTAGATTTCTTCCGGCCTTTGCAGATTCAACTTTGACAGCTTCGACTGTCACGTCAGTTTTTTCTGTAGTAATAGGTACAGTGTCACCACCCGCATCAACGGTCGCCACAACAGAAGGCTTAACCTTCTTCTGCTTGCTGTCTTTCTTATTCGACTTTGCCGACAGCGTCGGGTCAATCGTTGAAACCTTGCCAGTCTTGCCAGCATTTTCAACAATCACCGCAGTCGTTGCAGCACCTTCGTCCGGCGGAGCACCTTCAGCGACTTTCTCAGCAGTTTTTGTTTTGATCGTATTGTCATTTGGAGGAGTTTTGCCTTTCGCCTTTACCTTAGTTGCTGCTTTGACAATCTTTACATCAGGCGCTTCAACTTCTTTCTTAGCAATTACACCTTCGTCGGTAATATAAGCACCTTCAACGTGTTCTGCTGCAGCTCGAATTGTAGCTTCAGACACTCCCGTAGCAGCTTCAACTTCAACAACATTCTTGCCAATGTGATTGCGAACCAACTCTAGGTTACTCGCCAGCGGAGCCTCTTTAGCCGCTTCAGCCACAATCTTAGCAGCTTCTTCCGGAGTTGCTGCTGTTTTCGCTGCCGCAGACTCTGCTGCAGCTGCTTCAGCTTTTTTCTCCTTCCCTTTCTTCCCCTCACCTTTCTTTGCCCGATCTTTATTCGTTTTTGTCGGAGTTTTTCCTTTTACCGGCACAACAGGGTCCACAGGAGCTTTCCAATCCTTAAACGGAGTCATGTCAGGATCAACACCTGTCATCCGTTTATGTGTACGATACAAATCGCCAATCTGTTGTTCAGTCAACTTTCCTCCAAATTGCTGCTGATACATTTCCACAGTCCGAGCTTCCAATGGCGTAGTCAAGAAACTGCCGTCAGGAGCCAAGCCCAATTCATCGAGCGCAAGCCCAAACAGTGTATCCTCGCCCATCCGTGGCAGCTCCAACGGTTTATTCATCAGCTCAGACCGCTGTTCGTTGTATTTAGTCAACAAATTTCTAATTTCCAAGTCCGGCGACGATTCCGGCGACGCCAACGCAGCTTCCACATCTGACGGAACTTTCAATCCCAGCATTGCAGCGTTTCTTAACTGCTCGTCCAAACCTGCACGCATTTGCGCTAGTTGCTGATTACGCTGAACCTCTGCTTGCTGTCCTGCTCGCTGCTTAAACAACATTTCTGCAGCGTCTAGCCCAAACTCACGTCTCACATATTCCCGACCAAAGTCAGTAGTCTGAACGCCGAGCTTCTTACCAAACTCTTCCCGTGCCTTCTGCACCGGCGTGTAATCTGGAGCCACAACAGGAGCCTCGGTTTTCGGCGCAGTAATCCACTCAGGTTTAACCAGACCAGCAATATCCATCGGCGCAAACGCCACCTGATTCAAGACAGTACCCAGCAAGTGCTCCGGCGTAAGCGCATCTGCTCCCCGTTCAAATACATCACGCCCAAGGAACGCACCACCAGCCGTGACTTGGCCGCCAGCGTATCCGGCTAACCGGTCCGCCACTGTAACAGCCTTCCGACCAACCTGCGTCGTCCCTTCAAGAACACCAGCTGCCTGTGCGGCTTTACCTGTAAGTGTTTCCGCAACTTCTTGACCACCCTTAAGCCCAAGCTTGCCTAACATTGGCAAGACCGTTCCCGCTTTCTCCAACATTCCTAACGTACCAATTTTACCAAGGTTAAACAACTTAGTAGCTGCCCATGGCGTTGCCGCAGCAATCCCAGTTTGTGCCCAACTATCTGTCCCCTCCATCGCAGTCGCACCACTCATTGCACCAGCCGCAGCCATGCGATATCCCGGTCCGACATATGGAACGAACATCGCCGCCAAGTCCACCGCAGCATTCGGCAACTCCCGAGTCATCTGGCCGACATACTCAGGATTCTCCACACCCACTTTCTGAGCAATCCACTGACCGATATCCTGCGTAACTTGAGGCAGTCCAGTTTCTTCAATTAAATCTCGCTTCCATCCAGCAAAGCGTTTAATTCCGCGCTCCAGCATGTTGTCATCTGCCAAAGCCTGAATCGACGGGTCGCCAGTCATTTTACCCAACACAGTTGAAAACTGTGACAGGTTCATGTCTTTTGACACAAGTCCATCGGCTTGGGACTTGTCAAAGATGTCTCGAACTTGTGCGTATGTAGGCATAACTTAATAGCTTCTGGTTGGAAGTTCGTAAGGACTCATAACTCGATTTGTAGAATCCTGAATAGGCTTTTGTGGTCCCATCAACATTTCCATGATCATTGGACCGAGTTCATCCATAGCAGAACCAGCAATATTTGCGGCTCCTTGCAGCGGGTATTTAAGTCCGCCGACCAAATTACCGGTTCCTGTAATAAAGTCTTGAACACCGCCCACGGTTTTAGGAATCAAACCTTGTCTATCAACCTCACCATAACGAGGATTGTTTAAATCCAAATTATAATAATCAGCCTGTGTATCAAGCTCAGACTGATACTCAGGTGTCTTAAACGCCGTGTATCTGTCTTGCGCCGACAACGGCCTTTGACCGTCAAGAATCATTTTATCCAGCATTGGCGCCTTAGCATTCATTTCAGCTATAAACTGATTTAGTTCTGCAATCTCTTGCGCATCCGCAGCAGACTGAGCCCGTGAGCTCGCCGCAGTATTCTCAATAAACGCCAACAATTGATCCATTTCTGAACCCAGATTAGGATTCATCTTCTGAACTTGATCCATTTGCACATTTGCCACGTTCAACCCTGCCTCAGCCTGATTTAACTCCGGCATATTCTGCACACCCTTAAACGGATATTTAGCATCTAATTCAGCTCGATACTTCGCCGCAGGATCTATCGGCGTCGCTGCAAGCTGTTGCACTTGAGGAGCCGGCGCTGCCTGTTGCTGCTGCGGCACTTGAGGAAGCTGATAACCACCTGCAGGCCGCTGCAACATCCTTTGATTCTCAGCCAACGCTGACGCCCTCCGCTCCGCTTGCTCTTCTTTGCTTCCAAAAAACCCATTATTCCACGGACTCCGCGCTTCTTGCAAGCGAAAATTTCTTTGCTGCGGCGTCTCCTGATACTGATCCAGCATTTGCCGCTTTTGTTCTCCTTGCTGTTGAATTATCGGCATAATCTGCTGAATAAGCTCCGACAACCCGCCACCCTGTGGAACCTGCGGCATTGTGTTTGCCCGTTCTGTATGCAGACTGTCGTCAGGCAACTGTCCTTGCAGCATCTGTGGCTGTGTCTGCTGAAGGTTTGCCAAAAACTCATCCACTGAAGGCACACCCATTGGTCGTTGCACATCTGTCAAACTTGAAATATCAAACATATTACTCATGGTAAATTCCTTTCTTAAATTGCTTGCACACGTTCCAGACCTTTCAAAGTCCGTTTATAAACTGCATTTGGGTCCAGTTGATACTCTTTGTTACCCTCTTTCCAAATGATGGGCGACGAAGTAGTTTGTCCTTGCGGAAGCTGCCCATCCATAGCACCACCCTGACCTTCCACCGGCGGAAGTGAAAACCCAGAAGCCTGTTCCGCCCGGGCCCGCTGATCTCGCACACTTCTCCAGTAATTTTCATAATCTTTAGCATCAACGCCAAAGATCTGATTCATATCAAACTTTCCAGAGGACGCATTATTCTGCGCCTGCCTCTGGTTAAATCCCATCACACTATTCTGTTGACTTTGTAATCCAAGCATATTATTGTCCTCCTTGTTGTTGAATTGACGCAAAAAATTCAGGAAAGCGTCTTTGCACTTCGCCCCAGTCACCCATCTTAATCAATTGTTCCATCTCTGCTTGATCTCCTCCACCAAGAGCTTGCTCAGCCATTGCCCGACTTTGATTCATTGTCGCAACTTCATTCTGCTTATTTGCCGCACTAGCTCGATACTGATCCGCGTGCGCCAAATATGATTTTTGTTGTGCTTTACTCGTAAGCAAATCTTCCAAGGTTTTCAGCACCTGAAATTCTCGGTCTTGTGGCTCGTAACGGTCTTGCAACGCTGCTTTGCGCTTTTCACGGCCAAGGTTAAAGTCAGCTAAGTCGATGTTGCGTTTGTGAGCTTCATCGCGTTGATAGCCAGCCGAGCGCCGATCAGAGCGTTGTTCGCGGATATCTTGCTGTTGCAGGTCGGCAAGTTTCATTTCTTGCGGAAACCGTTGTGCAGATTGGTTCATTTGCTGTTCTTGTCCGCGCAGACTCTGAATTGAACTCAGCATCTGAAATAGTTGACCAAGTGAGTCGTCCGGCTGCATCAACTGTTGCAAAATCGGATCGGGCATAGGAGGGCGCTTCATTAGAAAAGTTCGGGTGTGTCGGAGGTTTCAAGGTCTTTATCTTGCTCAATCAACGACTGCAATGCAGCGTTTGCAAGTTTTTCTGGTGGTTGCACATTGCCTTCTTGACGATAAGCAAATGTGCCGGTAAGATGGTTTGCTTCAACAATTCCTTGATACATTAAGTAATCAGCAGCGTATTCACAGAAGAAATCTTCGTCGGTATCGGCGTCGTAAGTGTCGGCCCAAGCGATATAATCCAGACGAATCTCGATTTGTTCAGTCGGAGCAGGGTGAAAATAAACGGATTGACCGTTAAAGATGACTCGATTAGAAAACTCAACTCCTTGAGCGCGTTCGTAATCAGCCAATACGCGAGCGTGTGCCGCGTCGTAAACAGCATCGTCAAGATTCATTCTCTTAACGTCAGATAAGAGCTTTTTAGAGGTAATCCGCAATGGAAGATCTCCGCCAGCGATGCGCCGGTAGGCTCGAATGACTTTTTTACATTTTACAGCGGTGCCGCCAACCGTTGTGACAGAAGCAAACGTGCTCCCATCTTCGCCGGAAGGAATAAGGAGCTTGCCATACTTGTATAGGAATGAGAAGTCGTGAAGTTTCTCTGCATTCTTCCTCGCATTGTTTAATGCAAAAAGAAGCAGGTCGACCCCGTTGACTACAAAAGAGGAGGCATCTTTTTCAAGATACCCTGCAATTGCAAGTTTTAACGTTCCAATGTTCATATGACAAGCTCCGAATTAGTAGTTAGTAGGCGTTGCCGCGTGCACCAGGCTTAGGTACTTTGCCTTTGCGGGTGTCACGTTGCAAGCTGTTGGTTCCAGCGATGCCGCGAGTTTCGCGAGCGCCGGGCTCAAGCATCTTAGTTTCTTTGACGTCTTTAGCCGCAGGAGGAGTGCTGTCGTAGGAATGAGATTTCATGTTTGTTTTGTCTTTCGTTGTTTTGTTTGAGGTTAAGCGCGCTTACCTTTTACAGTAAGAACGTAAGTGCCATCAGCTGCGTTGGCGTCAGTGCCGTCGACGATACTCGAACAGACGACAGCGTCACCAAGAACTGACGGGGTACCAATCACTACAGCTGAGTTGTCGGACTTAACCAGATTCGAACATTCGTCGATCTTGTTAAAGCCCAACACCGAAGCGTAAATGTAGTTATCAGTGTTGTATGCACCGGCGGAAGAGAGAACCACTCGCACCCTCCGACAGAATGTCCGTCGGAGGGGGAGGATTCCTTCCCACCACGAGTCAAGAACTGTGACTCCAGAAGCAGTAAGGTTTGCCATAATGGTTAAGCAACAATGCCGGTGAGGTTGTCGATGAACATATGACGTTCAGGGAAGTGAACTTCAAGACCGAATTCAGTCATCCATTCATCTTTCCGACCGTCAGTGTCGTTGTTTTGGCGATTCTTCAGCAACACCGTGTCCGCATCTTGTGCGTGGATGTATTTGAAGGAGCCAACGTCAAGGATGAACGCGCTGTTGCGGAAAGACGCGTGTTGCGTAAGCAACGGATGCGTTTTGAACAACAAGTCACCCCAAGGAGAAGTCCAGCGGTAGATAGACATACCGTAAGCCTCTTCCTTCGTGTCAAGTTTAGTCATCACGATCGACTGCAAGCGGCAATACTGCTGGAACGCAGCCATAAAGCCGTTGCCGCACATGACAATCTTCTCGAAGCTTGTATTTCCCGTATGACGGAAAGCACGTTCACCGATAGTGTCAAACTGATTCACCGTCAGCGTGCCGTTGATAGTCAGAATGCGTTTGTCGTCGTTGGCATCCCAAGCTGAACTTGAGATGTTAGAACTACCTGGACGATAGTCAAACAGACCGCCGTTGGTCGTGTTGCCCAGTTCCCACTGCGTCAAGAACCAGAGCATCCCGCCAGTGAGACGTTCAGGCACTGACTTCCCGTCGTCGTTAGTCACTGTGTTCACACCGCGGTTGCCAAACAGAGCTGCTTTCTCAAGCTTCTCCATGTGCAACAGCATGTTCTGTTTTGCCGTGTCTTTATACACGCCAGTCTTGTCCCACTTCACGCCAGCCTTCAACGCATTGCGAGTGAAGTCAAACGCAGTGCGGAAGATTTGTGTGTAGTTTTCGACTTCGATTGGCAGTTCCATCGACCCGGAACGGCTGCGGTCACCTTCACCTGTCGCCGTACCTACGACAAGAATGTCAAGAGCGTTCGTATCAGTGTCACCAGAAACTGAAGTCAGTCCTTCGGTTGCACGAAACTTGACTGTGTGGTTTGTGGTGTTAATCGAAGTAACACGACCATACACCTGCAACAATGCATTCGCAGCACCGTTTGGCACGTTACGAATCCAAATTACGTCACGTTCGCGGAACCGTCCGGCAGTGTCAGCGGTGACACGCACGTTGTATTCCGTTCCTGCAACAAAGTTGGCACCGGTGTCAGTGTGCAAGGTATCATTAGCAGCGTTCGTAAACGAGCCTTTGTTACCAGTGCCGACCGGCGACTGAACTGTCTTGCTATACAGCTCAACTTCGCGGCGTTCATACCACCCGAATTTGAACTTGTCCGTTTCTTCCGATTCCATCAATGAGCACAAGCCCATGAGGGGGAAGGAGCCGTGGGGATAGCGTTGAAACACTTCCCGACGCGAGGATTGACTCATGCTGGACGTCAAGTCAGCTGAGCTCATGAGACCGAGGATACCTGGCATATATTATTGTCTTTCTTTGTTTGTTGTTTTGTGGTTAATGGAAGATGCTTTGACCTGGCCAAGCCTCACTTTGATTTTGCCGCTGCTGACCTCCGCCGCCTCCCGTGCGACGAGGGAACCTTGCAGGGCCAGATTGGCTTGACTTTTTCACGCTAAAGTTGGGGTCAACTTCGCGGATGATTTTTTGTGCCTCTCTTGCGACAGCCTTAAACGCAGCGTTGCGGGAAGCAAACTGTGTACTTCCGCTCTGCTGCACTTGCTGGATGGCGCGTTCGATAACACGAGGACGACCTTTCAACGAAGGAAACTTCTGCGTAACCCCATCGTGAAACTCTTTGACACGCTGCGTAACCAAAAACTGTTGCATTGGCTGCACGCTGCCTTCAAGTTGACTCACAAGGTGTCTTGCAAGATACCCCGACGAAGTGAGTGCGTGTTCTGCCGACGCGTCAAGCAACCGCTGCAAAGCACCGATTTGTTTTTCGACATCACCAGACTCAAGCAACTCTGCCACGTCATCCTTCGTCACTTTATACCGTTTCAGCGCCTTGTCCCGATCTTCAGGACTCATTTGCTGAGGTCTTTGTTGGGCTTGATTCAGCCTTGCTGCGCTCTGAGCAATCAGGTCAGGAAGTTTATCCAAGTCAATACTTGGTCCCCGACCACGCTGTTTTGGCACAGGTTCATCCTCGTTTCCGAGGTCGTCATCATCGTCGTCAAGATCATCATCAAGATCATCATCGTCGTCGATGTCATTGTCGGGGGTATCGGCATCATCAAAAATGTCGTTACCGCCGCCCATATCTCCATCTTCTGTTGGAGCCATCAGTCTGTTAAACCAGAGTTTCATTGTTGTTTATTTTTGTTCCCTCTCGCTTTTTTTCTGTTTGATTTCCTCACTTAATTCTTCGGCAAGAGATTCGAAGTAAGTAAGGCGTTGCTTTGCCTCGCTGATGGCTCCTTTGGTGCGTTCGCTAAGACAAAATGATTGAACATCTGAGATTTCTGTATTCTCAAGAAGTTCTCTGGCTTCTGCCAAAAGTTGTGTGTCACGCTCCCGAACTAATTCCGCAAGAGGTGATTCGTTAAACTGCTGAAGTTGGAGCTGCATCCCCCGCAGGTCCGACTCGCTGTATTTGTTGTAGTCCATTTTGTAGTTGTGCTTGTTGTTCTGGTGTTTTGATCAAAAACCGACCCAAATTCTTGACGCCTCGCAGCGACTGAATTTCCTGCATCATAGCGCTGATGTCCAGCGGCATGATTTGCATAATCATTGGATTGCTAATTACCGCAATCAACAACTCCTGCAAACTTTGAGCCACATACCCTTTTTCAATCGGCGTAGTAGCATCGACTACAAAGAAATCTTCGCTGCCCAGCAGCGTGTAAGAATTTCTAGGTTTGAATTCCTCATGCAGCGGCGCCATATCGGAACCGAGAATTTGAGTAAACTTTTCTAACGAAATATTTTGCCGCAAGTTCTTGAGCAACTGCCGGCCCTGATGATCAATTGATTGACCCCAGATGCTCGTGCTTATTGTTTTCATCCGAGCTGACGCACCGGAGTTAACTGCGCGGGATTCTGCAGCCGATCGTCGACCAGAGTGATACTGTCCCATTGCGTTTTCGTTAACTCCGGTAACAGCTTGAATCATTTTGCTGACTGAGTCCGCATCGGCAAAGTGGTTTTGAGTTGTATCGACCGTGCGAAGCTGGTGAACAAATTTTTCTAAACCCATCGGCGGGGCAGCTTTCTTAGCCCGAATGTAAGGTGAGCCAGATTGAAAGTCTGCCATTTCGATGTAGCGACCGTCAATAATCGTGCGACCACCTAAGTTTGTTCGGACCGACGCAATGCGAGAGTTAAACAGCCACGAAACAACCGTCTGCATTGGCTCGATCAACGTAGCGAGGGAATCGGATAGTTCGGCCAACTGATCAGGTTCCATCGAAGATACTGCGTAAGTAAACCCTGTGTAACGCACATTCAGTGGCTGAATAGAGAGAATACGAGTGTCATTGGCAATTTGAATGACGTAGATTTGCTCTTTGTCATCCATAAAACCGCCGTTACCTAAGTCGTAGTCAGACAGACGAAGCCGAGCCTCAAACGTAGTAACGCAAACCATAAAGTCTTTGTCGTCGTTCTTTTTGCGTTTGTCAAATTCGGCGCCAAACCCAGTCAAGCGAGTGGATTTCCGCTTTTCGTGTACCGTGTCTGTCATTGGCTCCACGTGATCTACACCACCGACCAAACCTTCACGCTCCCAGCGTTTGAGTTCTTTAATATGATACGAACACTCATCTGCGGCGAATTGACCTTCTTGCCAGCGAGACAGCGGCAGGCGAGTGTCGTAAAAAAAGTTGTAAGGCGAAATGTTTTCAACTCGGCTGCCTTCAAACACAGTCACTTCCGACGTCAAACTGCTGTCATCTGCACCTGCAACAAGCAAATCCGCGTCGGTCGTTTCAGATGAGAAATTCACTTCTTCTTCTTCATACTCGACGACTTCCTCATCCCAGTAGGTTTTCATAACCCCCAAGTTAAACCGACCAATATCAAGCAAAAAAGACAACCATTTGTTAAACAGCCCGACACTCTTAACTTCCCGATCGAGCAACTTCAACGAAACGTCCCGCAAGCGATAATCCTCGTTTCCCGTCGGCTCCAAGTCAAAGTAGTGTTCGTTCTGCGTCCACTGCATTAACACAAAAGTAACAAACGTCTGCACTTGTGCCCGCGTGACCGGTACAACCAATTTTCTCGGCTGCTTTTTATCTGCCGCTTTCCGATCTTCTTCATCCTCATGCGTGACCGTCCGGTAAGCTTCTTGTGCTAAATCCCAGTCACCATATGACTGCGACATTTTGCTGCGGGAACGTTCAAGATTGTCAAGGAGAAACTTACGCAGTTTATCCAGCTCTTCCCCTTGCTCTTTTTCTTCAATAAATTCAGTTAAAGTCATTGCTGATATCTCCCAGTTTAATTTCCATGTCAGCCCAGTCAAGATCGGGCACAGTTTTTGTCAATGCAGTCATTTCATCATCAGGCACGTGGTTAAGGCCGGTTAAGGCAAGACGGTAAAGACACTCCATAACGTGGTCGTGAGCGTCGATTGGTTTCTCTCTTTTTGGGTCCCAAACATAGCGATCAAATTCAGAAAACGCTGTCGCTAGCGACGAACTGAAAAACCAGTTTTTCTCCTTTTTCAGTTGCCTCTTAACTTCTTGAATCCCCGATGTCAGCTGTTTCGTGGCCGGCTGCACCATAATGCCGCGCCGCCAGAAAACGTCCGCCCAAATGCTTCCATCCGCTGGATTCTGAATAAAAGCGTAAGGATCGCAGAGCGACAGGTGTATCGACCGACCCTTAACTTTCTCCAAAATTTCATCAATCAAATCATCTAACAGCGTATGCCGAAAAATCTCATTAAAAAAGAAAACTTCACCAGTCGGCGCAGTGGCTGCAAACAACACAGCGTGCGGCGTCTTTGGATGCGGGTCAATTGAAATACGAATCGTATAATCCATCGGTGGTGTGTCCACATCCACCCAGCCCGGAGGCGGTTCATGATACACATGCCGAGAATAATCAAATTCGCTATAAATTGCCCCACTCAAAGCCTTTGGCCTACCGTGAATCCGCGCCTGCCGATCCGCTTCCGGCAGGTCGTCCATGAACATTTTAATAGCTTTCGAATCCAAAGTTGTATTATCAAACGTCGACCCTGTCATCACCCACTTACTTGCCTCATCGTTGCCAAAACCGTCAACGAACTCCTCCCGAATCTGCTTCGTCGGAATGAAGTAATCGTTAATCCACATATACTTTAGCGGCGTGCAAGTAAACCATGCGCTGCCGTCTCTATCCATCAAACCCCGACTATTCGCAATCCACATATCTTCCGGAATCGGTTCATCCACATGAATCCAATCCCAGTCTGATGACTCTTGCCCCATTGGGTTAGACAAAAAGCTCTTCACCGTGTCTAAATGAATAGAACTCAGCCCGCCCCAGACCGACTCTACAAAAATTGTATCAATTTCTCCCGATTGATTCTTGTGAACTCCTTTAACCGCACTTTTTGGCAACAACCTGAACAACTTGCCCTGCGCCGCGCCATCTTCCACATTTGTAAAGATTTCTCTCGCTTTGTCCCAATCAGCGACAAGAATCAACCCCTTCGTACTTCTCTTCGGAATGCCCAAATGCCGATACTTCCCCTCTTCCCACGCCCGCTCACCCCTCGCATACGCACAATCCTCAGCCGCGCCGCACGTACTTTTTCCAAACCTGTTACCAGTCCGCAAATACCTTCGTTTATACCCTGCAGCCCTGTGAAAAAGCTGTTGTTTTGGATGTGGCTTATAGAACGCCAACCCATTACTCTTTTTTAACTGAGCCAGCCGCCGCAATACAGACAGCTGGTCCTGCAGACGCAGCCTTTCAACTGCATCCTCATCGGACTCATCTGGGTCTGGCATTGCTGAGGTTTTCATTGTGCGAAATCCTTAAGTCTCCCATAGTTGATTGTGCGCCAGTTGCTCTCAACTAGCTCTTTACGCTCAGGCGTTTCATCTGGCATAAACCAAGCAGAGGCTCCGAGACGAATGGCAATGACAAATTCGTATTTACCGCAGGTAGAGGGGTGACGTGAGATGCTTTCAGGTTCGACAGCAGCGAGGAATTTTTCAGGAAGGGGTGAATTTGCAGAAACACGAATGCCGAACATAGCTTGTGCGGTCTCAAAGATGCCGAAGCAGTAAATACCTTCACGGGTTTCCACAACCGAGTCACTTTTGGGACCGACATAGGATTGTGATTGAATAACTGGACGACGTTTTGTCATTAAATTAGAATTGTTTTAGGAAGTTTTGGTGGATTACAGGTTTCACGAATGCCATAAAAAAGACCGTCTGGTTGTTGTATTACACGAAACGACTTGACATAACGTCTCCAACGAAGATGATTGGTTGCAGGGAATACTTGGTCTGCTTCTGGCTGACTTTTCAGTGAGTTGGCAACTAAGTCGTAGTGAGTGACGTATTCACCTACTCCAGAGGCGTAACCAGACTTAGTATAAGGCACAATAACTTGTGGGTGGAGACAAAGCGGAAACTTAATGTCGTTTCCACGCCACCGAGCGTCGATTGGCGTTGCGATTGGATTGTCCGTTTTAACCATCAAAGGCGTGAACGGCACTGCCGAAATGAACTCTTGCACTTCAATTTGAGTTTCATACTCTGCGCCGTCAATCCAAGCAAAACGGTAAGAGTCGAAGTAATAATAGTCGCCAGACCTGCGATCACTTACGGAAATGTCAAAAAGAATGTTTGGCCACGAAACCGAATCAGTTCTCAACCAAGTTGGTTTTATCTGCTGCAACGTGCTATCGGGATTTACTTGACGAGGCGGTCCAAATATGAACAAAATAAATCCCGGTGGGCCGTCTTGCAGTTTAAGAAACTCGTGGTCATCCCAAAGTTTTGACTTTTTAACAATATTTAACTTAGCTGCCGATAGTTTACTACCGACTTCTGGAACTTCGGACAGATCAAAATTAAACAAACTAACCGGCACAACGCACCCAGGCACACGAGGATTCGGCGTTGCAAAAGGTGCAACGTGAAATTCCTGTACAGCTTGAAATTTAATACTCATGTTACGACGTACCAGTCAACAATGCTGTTCCAAATTACCTGCGCCACCGTAGTTACGTTAGACTGCGTTGTTGGGCTGTTGTAGAAAGTTAGAACTTTGATCGTTTCATGACGGGTGCGCGGTGCAATCTTCATCATGCTGTCAGGAACTCTCCACTTTGCACCTGTCGAACCACTGACAAAAGAATCGTGGTCAGCGATAGCTGAAGAGGAAAGTTCCGCAGCAGCACTCATTGCTGAAAATTCACCTGATAACCAGTCAGTGTCGTCAATAAACTTATAAAACTTACCACCAGCCTCACTTATAAACGGTGGCACGACAGGCCACTCATGATTGTAATTGCCTCTGTTAGTCACAACATCGACAAGGTTCCAACTAAAGACGTTCTCAACGAGCGGTCCCTTGGTTACAAAATCTTCATATGTCCATTGAATAGTCATGGTCGTGTAGCTTGAAAGTGCATTGCGTCATATCCCCAAAAAGCCCCAGCCGGCGTCCAGCCTTCTTTGGCAAACTCCTCCATTATTTCCAGCGGCATATCCGCCTGTAAAGGCCAGTTGTTTCGAAATGAGTTGTCATCTGCGTCGAGGTCAATCGCAATGCCCCAAGAATGCAGAGAAAGCGAAGAACTTCCACGTTTAGGTCGGAAGTTGTAAATACCACCGTAGTCCTCAGCTTCCTCGATAATCAATCGCTCCGACCCGTAAAGATCGCCGATTTTGTTAAGAATTCGAAGAAGTGAATCTTTGACTTTGTAATGGCAGCGCGAAGTAGTGACTCGCTTTTGACCATAAAAAGTTGGAAAAGGAAAAGTAAAGGAAACCAGATTGTCCTCGTCGCCAGCACGACCGAAGAACTGCTCAATTGACCGGCGATCTGAGGCCGGCCAAGGATTGTCTTTACACAGCGAACGCAGATACGCACGACAAACACGCTGCGACTGCGGTCCCCAGAAGCCGTCAACTTCAAGATCAAAACCGAAGTCTTTGATCCGTTGCTGCATTGTTTTAATTTCAGTTTGGTTCATTTTAGTGAGGAAGTTGAAGAGTCCAGGTTGGCAGATTCCAAAAAAACCAAGTAATTATAGCAGAACTGACCATTCCACAGAACAGCAAGAAAAAGAAATAAAGATTTTTCTTTAGCTTCTTAATCTTGTAAGCTCTGTGAAATTTAGTGGTCATGGATTTTTGCGGGCAAGATAAGAGAAAATTACTTCTGCAATTACTGAAACTCCGGCAATGATGCCGGAAACAATAGCGGCAGTTTGGTCTCCGTGGCCGTTAGCTTCAAGCCAAACGGTAAGGGGGGTGGTGATGTAAGCGGTAGCTTTGATTGCTTGCCGAATAATCCAGCCCTTTGAAGTGGTAAGAATAGTAAAGAGTGTGTCTTTCATAATGTCGTCTGCGTTAACTGTGGGTTTTTGATCGCGCTTGCGCTTTTGAAAAATTGGAAAATTCATGGGTCAAGTTTCTTTTCGATTCTTGAAAGTGTTTGAATGATAGAAGCATGAGCATCTTCAAGTCTTTGAACTCTTTTGTCTTGCGCACTTAAAGACTCGGTGATTGTATGCAGCATTTTATTGGCGTCTGATGATGTGTAGCGGCTGGCATCTGTGCTAGCTTTCCACAACTTCATTTCTTGTAAATCGTTTTCGTGTTTTGAAACAGTTTGTGTTCGAAGCTCGATAGTTGTAACCCAAATAGCTAAAAAACAAGCTCCAGCAAGAAGAGATTTGACAAGTGGAACTAATTTAACTAATCCGGGAATAATATCCAGCAGGGCTTCTTGTTCGTGTTCGCTCATGAGAGTCATTTCTAGTTATTTTGAAAGTTAAAACTTCTTGGTAAAAGTCAATTTCAACCATTTTAATCCGCCAGAGATTCCAAAAGACCACTTTTTCTTTTCTTTTTTCTTTAATGGTTCAAATGTCACAGCTTCTTGCGGAGCATTAGGTGGAACATCCCAACCTGGAACTGGTGTGCCTGGGTGCGTGATCATTTTGTTAAACTAAAAAGTTGTTAGCAACCCCAGCGTTTCCGTGCTGCTTTGCCGCGTTCGCCATCCCATCCTTGCGATCTAGCGCAAAAACTGGCTTTACGACCTTTGTCAGCCTCAGTTTTTGGGTTTGGTGCTGGCGGCTTGAGGTTGCTTCCGGTAGCTTCGTTGTATTTTGCACGACCCTTAGCTGTAAGGCCTGCACCTTTTGATACTGGCAGCTTTTCGCCGCGTCCGACACTGAGGTTTGGTTTTTTGCTCATAGTTTGTTTGGGTTGAAAAAGTCAAGTTTGTGAACGCCCCAGTCTTGTTCGATGCGGTAAAGTTCACGTTTTTTCTGTTGAATCTTAACAGCATCCCACCACGAAGTCGAGAATGGCAATGGGTTGCGATAGTTAGGAGAGGTTTGATTGATGCCCTCCATGAGATTGCAACTGGACGCAAAAAGAACGCACGCGAGGGCTGCGATGAGAACAAAAATGTTTTGGAGAGCGCGGGTCATTGGGTGAGGATGGATGTTTTGCGTTCAACTGTCAGAAGGTTGAGCTGCACGAGTCGATTAAGCCCCAAATTAAGTTCTTGATCATCACTCCAAACCTCCGCTTGCCGCGCCACCAGCAAAAGCCGGAGGGCAGCGATG
>Ga0181358_1000555_pt1 | contig 16601 bp, 14 predicted proteins | sample Fa13VDMM110SD_FD_130096 | JGI IMG/M metagenome (GOLD analysis project Ga0181358, IMG submission 130096) | Freshwater viral communities from Lake Michigan, USA - Fa13.VD.MM110.S.D | ecosystem: Environmental > Aquatic > Freshwater > Lake | place: USA: Michigan | collected 2013-09-24 | reverse complement strand
CTTCACTGTTTCTTTGATTTTCTAACCATTCATAATAACCATCTGTAAATCCACTATCCGTACCAAACATTTCTCTTAATTTAGCAGCAATTTCATCTCTTGAAAGTACATCATTTTCCGTCACTGGTTCAAATTCAAACTCTACACCAAATGTATATTCAGCCATTTCATCATACTTAGCTCGTAATGAATGTTCAATGTCGGTTGCTTTATCAAATGGTACAGCTTCAAGCAATGTTTCTTTTATTAATGCTTTTAATTGTTGTTTTGTCATGTTACCAGATCTTTCCTTTACTATTTGTACCCAATGATTTAACTCTGTGACTTCTGCAACTCCAATATCTAACCGTAGTTATATCTTTCTTTTCATCAACAATATCTGTCAATTTAATCATAAATATAAATAGATTTAAAAAACAAAAAACCCCGGCATTTCTGCCGGGGTATGTTTAAATATTTACTTTATTGATTAGATTGAATTCAAATCACCAACGTAAATTTTACCATAGAATTCTGGGCGGACTACCTTCTTGGCGTAACGGGTCATTACACCACGGCGTGGAGTGAAGTTGACTGGATCATATACCAATGGTGTTTGTACCAATGGAATATATGGAGCATAAACTGCACCGGTTTCTAGGAAGTTATTTCCACGGAAACCAAGCAAGATTGTGTTTTCTTGCATGTATGGATTCTTGTAAACTTGGAAACGTGAAGCAAAAGAACCAACACGGCTTACGCCCATTGCGAACTTAGCACTATCACCGTCAGTGTTTACAACGTATCCTGGGATTGATTCCAATACAGTGGCTACGTCTGGTCCTACAACCAAGAAGTTAGCACCACCACGTAGAGTCAATTGATGAATCTTGTTAGAGACCTTTTGAATCTTGTTACCAAGAGTTTGGAACCAGGTACTCTTTACGTAAGCAGTACGATTGGTTGCATCAGTGTTTACGGTGAAGGTTGGTAGACCATTTGCATCATTTCCACCCTTGATTAAGTCCTTACCAATTACGGCGGACCAAGCTTCAGTTGTTAATGATGGAGCAGCGCTAATCAACATGTCCATGATTTCAAGATCAATTTCCATTGATACATATTCACTCAATAGAGCAGTCAATTCTGCTTCTGCGTCAATGCTGTGGTAAGCATTCAAGTCTTGAGCTAATTCTGGAGTCCAGACTGCCTTTAACTTACGTGTCTTAGCCACAATTGGTTCACTCTTGAGTTCCAAGTTAACTTCTGGAATATTGATATCAGTGCCTTGATTGAGACCAGAAGTTGCGTTAGCAGTTCCCTTGAATGGATTTGAATCTTCAAAGTCACCACGGGTTTCATCAGTAGGTTGTTTGTTGAATGTTAAGAGTGCCTGACCACTAGCATTATTACCTGTGCCAGCGCTTGAACCTGTTACTACGAATTGTATGATATAGTAGTTAGCAGTAGCTAGAGAACCAGTGTTATATACCTTGGTCAATTCATTGATTACGTTAGCTGGATTGATACCAGAACCACTGATGGTAAAGCTTCTTACAGCATTCAAGTCAGTGTTGACTGAGTTTACACCAACCAAAACGTTAATCTTTTGACCAGTGAATGTTTGTGTACTTGAAGTCAATGCTGAATCAAAATTAAGATCATTCAAGTTTGCGGAACCAGAAGTGGTGGAGAAGGTTGAGCTTGTGACGTTACTGGTGTATGAATAACGACCAACACCATATAGACCATTTACAGCGTCATCTGTAGAACCAAGTTTGGTTGAATTACCACCAAACATGGAAGTACCATTGAATGGATTTGATCCTGGTAGACCACCACGAGCAGTACCATACTTGAAATCTAGATAGAAGATTAGACCGGATGGTAGGTTCATTGGTTGAACTGAAACGAATTCCTTGGCGGAGATTTCAGCGAATACACGGCGAACCAATGGAAGAGCTACGCCAGCCCATTGTTCACTGTTGGTGGAAGTACCTGTAGAGGTAGCTTCATCAAGCAATTGTTTTGCTTGGTTTTCCAATAGGATAGACATATTGGCCTTATCAATGCCTTCTAGACCTTCAAGAAGACCTGTCTTGTCCCATTTTGATTGTAATGCACGGGTTTCAGTCATTAACTTAGCCTGTGGATTCATATTGTTTGTCAATAATGATTTAATATCACTCATATTTTTTCTTTCTTATTTTTGGTTTTTAATTTACTTGCCTTATTTTAATTTTTTTACTTCTTGATTCCGGCAAGTCTTTGGAATCTTGAAGCCATCACGTTGCTGTTTTCAACAATCAACTGTTTCTTAGGAGCTGTTGATGCAACTGGTTTACTTGCCAAACCTTCGGTGATAGTATGCGCAGCTGTATTTAATTTCTTGACAGCTGATCCACCTGAACTAAGTGATTCGGACAAAATTTTATAACTCAACTTAACTTCACGGATGGAGTGGGTTAAGTCAAAAGTTTCTACTACCTTCATCTTTTGAGCTTGGTTCAATGTAAATTTATTGAACAACTTGTTGGTGTACAACAATTTAGCATTCAAAAGATTGATTTCATTCAATTGATCACGTAGATATTGAACGGTGTGTAAAGCTTCAGCCAATTGAACAGATTCTTTAGTTGGTTCTGCTTCTTCTGCTTCTTCCATAGAATCTTCCTCATTAGCTTCATCTACTTCTTCAACTTCTTCACTCAAGGTGTCTAGAAGTTCTTGTAGATTGATTTCTTCATCAACTTCTTCTTCAGAAGGAACTGGTGTTGGCATTTCAGCCGCAGGTTCTACTGGAGCCATTGATGGAGCCATTGATGGAGCCATTGATGGTACTTCAGCGGCTGGTGCAGCTGGTGCAGCTGGTGCAGCTGGTGCAGCTGGTGCAGTTGGTTCATCTCCCATTTCTCTTTCAAGTTCAGCAAGAATTTCATCAAGTTCTTCACTTGTTACTTCTTCATCTGATTCTTCATACATTTGTTCAGTATTTGAATGTTGGTTTGAAAGGCCATGTGATGATCCAACTCCTTCAGAGCTAGTGTCTGAAGAATGAACTGCTTCATCTTCATCACCAATTTCACTCTTTAGTTTTTCAGCTAACATTGCTTCTAATGTTGGCTTGAATGATTCTTCTAATGCGGCTTTTGCATTAGCTAAAGCAGTAGCACGTACAGCTTTAGCGTCAGCAATAGCTTCCTTTAATAAATCTGACATAATTTTTCCTTTGGTTTTTCCTGAAGTTATTAGAGGGTAAACTTCAATAATAATTTTTTATTAATTTATGCGACAAAGAATGTCGTAATACTGTTAAATAAATATAAATAAAAAAATGAAAGTAATAAAAATTTTAGATATTTATACTATTATGCCATATAAAATAAAAGGTAATTGTATTTACAAAAAAGATACTGGTAAAAAAGTTGGATGTACCAAAGGTAGTATTAAACGATATTTAGCTGCTCTTCATGCAAATGTTACCAATGAACAAAAGATTCAAATAAAGAGTAAATTGAAAGAAGTATTGCGTAGATCTCTTAAAGAAACATTACTAAGTGAAACCGCAAATTCTGAAGTGAATGACGTAACACTAAAAGCTGAATTGACAAAAAACAAAGGTATTAATTTTGAACAGTTTGAAATTGATAAAATTAAAGAAATTGTACTGATTAACAATGAAGATACTGACAGAGGTATGGAGTTAAGTTTTGAAAAAACTATTGGTGAAAATACATTCTATTTTGTAATTAAAAAACTAATAAATGAAGCTGATAGTAGTAAAACTAGTTTTAAGTATATTATATTTTATGTAGAAAAGAAAAATGCTGCTAGTTTAGAAGAAAAAACCATAGTATATTCTAAATTGTCTGATCCAATCAAAGCATTAATTGAAGAAGAAAAAACAGATTTAAGTAAAAAGAGTAAAATTGAAAGTGAAATAGTCAAGTTCATTAATAATTCAATGAAAGTAAATATATGACCCATTTAAAATCATTTATTAAAAAAGAAGGTTTTGATTCCACAAACGGTGAATATAAAATTGATGATATTGACCACCCAAATGGTTGGGATTGGAAAGAAGTTGATATGTTAATTGGTATGGGGTTTGAACCAGATGGTGATACAAGATTCAGACTAAAAGTTGACAGAAATAGTGACATGACAACATTAAACTTTATTGTTTATAAAAATAATAAAGGATATTGGTTACTGATGAATGATAGAAAACATGTATATAAAGACTTTGATCAAATGATGGATATGATTAATACGTTTGGTGCAGTTGAATCACCTTAAAAATAAAAACCCCGCCGTGAAGCGGGGTTTTCTTTTACCACAGTTTATCATTTAGTTATTTAGGATCATTAATTTCAAAGTACTTTTCATAAATGTGTCCCATGTCTTCATATAGGGCAGTCATTTGTTTGTTATTTTCATAACATTCTGATGCTAATTTACGAAAACCTTCTGATAGTTTCTTCAATTCTGCAAAGTGTCTTTTAGCTACGTTAGCTTGCATCCAATCACCAGATTCTTGTAATGCGTAGGTTTCAGCCATACTAGCAATCTTGCAAAGTTTTTCTGATACTTGAGCAATTTCATTTATGTTACGTATTACTTTACCGTATTCATTATATTCTGCAACCATTTGAGACAATTGCTTTTTATCTTCTCTGGTCATTTTTTGTGATTCTGCACTAACAGATTGTTGATTGACAACTGAAGCAGCATTTTCTTCAATTAAAGTTTTTAGTTTAATCATATGTTATAAATATAATATATTTTGTGTTTATGACTTAATTTCACCAAGAATATCTCTGATAATATTCTCAACATTTTCCCATTTATTTGTTTCAGGATTCTTAACAATACCTTCTTGTAAAGATTGTTGATCTTTTGGATATAAAAAAGCACCTCTGGTCGAGGGATTGCTTACGAAGTCAAATGCAATTAGCTCAAAGTCATCTTGAACTTCATCAGCAGATTCATAAACATTTTTCTTTACACTACCCATTCCTCTAGAACTGATACCTAATCTAATTCCAGATGCAAATAATTCTTTTAGAATGTTACCGCTTGGTGTTGGTAATACTTCTACTTCACCAATCAAATCATCACCGTCCCACATTATTTTTGTTACGTTATGACTTACATTCTTTAAATTTACAACACTGCTTTCTGGATGATCTAATTCACCTAAAGCTCTACGTTCTTTTATGAAGTTTTCATTGTATTTATTTGATTCACGTTCCAAAATTTCTTTTGGATAAATTCTACCATTTTGGTTTTTTGCACCAGCTCTTTGTAAAATTCCTTTTACAATAAACGGACCACCTTTTGACATGGCTTCATTTATTACATCTTTTGAAATATCAAATGTGATACAATCTACTATTAGTTTTCTTTCCATATTACAATCCCTTTGTTGCAGTGTTTTGTGGTGGTTGAACTGGTTTAGGCGCAGCTGGTTGTGTTTGTTTTTTAGATTTAGATGGTTGAGCTTGTCCAACAATCTTTATGATATATGGAGCAGTCAAATGGAAATCACTTTCCTTTTGTTTGTTTTGTTCTCTACCAGTAATTACAACAACGTACTTTTGATACCAAAATTCAATTTTGACATCCGCAACATTAACAACATATTCTCTTTCAGGTTGACCAAAACCTTTTGCGGCTCTAACCAATCTTACTTGTTTGTTTGAAATTTTTTGCAAAATTTTGCTTTGAAAATTATTTTTTGCTTGTTCTGTTGAATTAGAAACTTTAGTTTCAAAGTCATCTAAATCAAACTTAACATTAAATGTACTAGAATCACCTTCACCGTCTGATGGTGCAGTTGGTTGTTTTTCTGCAGCTGGAGCAGGTACTGGTAATTTTTGTGCAGGTGCAGGTGCTTTTGGAGCAGCTGCGGGAGCTTGTGTAGGTGGTTGTGTACCTTTTTGTGGTGGTACATCACCTTCTGCTTCAAATATAAGTTTTTTAAGACTAATATTCATATTATTTCTTTTTGCTTGTACCTGGCTTGTAACCCAATTGTTTTTCACCAGTAGCAATCAAATTGTCATAATGTTCTGTATCTTTTTTGTCTTTTTTTGCGGATGCAATGGCACGTCTCTTATGTAGAACATAAAGATCATCTGACTTTACTCCCTTACTTGTTGGACCTGTAACTACGTCAGGTGTTTTTTCTTTACCTACTGGTACTAGTGGTTTATCTTTCTTTTCACCCTTCTTTTCTGCTATTGTATATCCAGGAAGAGATTTTGTAGCTACGTCAGGACGACCTTTGGCATTCTTACTTACCCAATTAGGTACAGCAGTAGCACCAACTCCACCAGTTGTACTGATTTCATCCATTACTTGTTTTACCAATTCTTTTAAGGCTTTTTTGAAATCACCAACGATTAGTTTTTTCTTATTTTTACTCATAGTATTAAAGTTTATTTTTGATTTCTTTTAGAAGTTCATATGAAAGTAACAAAACCATGATTTGGTTATCTTTTACATTTGAAGAAGGTTTTACGTTATTCAATTGTTTAACTACTTCATTGATTTTAATCTTGATAATATCATTATCAATTTTTACTAAGCATTCTGTTAGTTGTGATTTAACATTTTCAATTTCACTGGTAATTAATTTATTAAGTGAATTTGTATTTGATATGTTATTTATATATTCTTTTAACAAATTCTTTTGATTTGTATCTAGACCTTTATATTTTTCATTTAGGCTTTCAATCAAAAGTTTATAACTTAATAAACGTATTTCTTCACTTTGTTGTTTATAAATATTTATTAAGTTATCTTCAGATTCATTAATTGGCTTCTTTTTACCACATAAATTTTCAGTGATAACTGTTCTGGACTGAATAATTTCATTCATGTCAAACTTCACTTTGTCATTTACATGATTTTCAAATAATTTATAAATAGAAGCAAATGTCTTATAATTTTTTAGATTTGACTTCAACAAATCTTCAATAGGATAAATTTCCTTTATTTCTTTGATTAAATTATATTTTTCTTGAACTAACTTTTTATCATCAATTTTTTCTCTTTGTTTCAAGATAATGTTGATGTATTTTTCAGCTTGTACTTCATCTTTTGCTTTTTCATTTAATAAAAAGCTATACAATTGCCATTCTCTTCCTAATTCTTTATTTTCTTTAAAGTATTTAAAAAGAAGAGTTTTAGCAATTGATTCGTCCTTACCGGAAAGGATATCAGCCGTAATTTGTCTGGTGAGCAGTTCAAAAAGAATGCCTGTATTTCTAAATTTAGAGTGCTTAGCTTTAGCTATTTGCATATATTCTTTTTCTAGTTATTTTATAAATATAGTTAATTTTATGTAAAAATCATTTTATATACAATATTTATGGATTCTTTCAATGGTTTTATAGTATATTACTTTCATCCAAGTAACTTGGTTTGTTTTGTGATTTAAATTCTTTCAACAATTCTTTATTTTCAGACTTATAATCCTTTAGATATGAGTCAAATCTTTCAAGACTTAATGGAGAATCATTTTTAAATTTATGTCCAACAGTATTATTAACTTTTCTGTTGTTTTCTAAGCTACCAAGAATATCTTCTCCAAATGGATAATCACTTGCTTTTTTCTTTCCTTTTTGTGAAGGACGTTCATATTCTGCTAGTTTCTTTGGAGCTTCTTCAGGTTCAGATGCGCCACCTGCTGGACTAGGTTCAGGACCAGAACCACCAATTCCACCTTCTGGTGATCCTTCAGAACCACCTTCTTCTGGTTTAATTTTATTAAACGGTTTAGCTGGATCAATACCTTCTTCTTCAATTTGTTTAAATCTATAATTTTGTTTAGCATCATCAACAATATCATTTTTCTGTTCATCAACGTCATCATTGGAAATTTTAAATACATTATTGTAGATCCATTTTCTACTAAATAATTTATTTTCCACCATATCTTTAGCAACTGCTACTTTATCACTCCAAATTGCAATCTTTTCTTTTTCAAAAATTACAGATGGATTTGTCAATTCTAAACTAAAATTAACAAGTGATGCATCTTTATATTCTTGTGCATATAAATGAATAATAGCAATCTTAGTTAATTCACTTACTAATATTCTTTGTACTCTATTAACTGTTTTTGCAAATCTTATATCTTCACTTGCAAGTGTTGCTTTACCACTCAAATCTTCTTCATAACCCAAAAATGCTTTTGGAATCTTTAATGCGGCTAACATCTTGTTTCTCAAGTATTGAATGTCATCAATACCAGTAAATTCCATACCACTCAGTGGTTCAATACTAGTACCACTGTCACTACCACGGACAGGTAGATAAAAGTCTTCTACCATGTTTTGTAAATTAAATTTTAAATTATAATCACCTGTCTTTTCATCAATATATGGAACCTTTTTCATCTTATCCATCAACTTCTGCATATATTGATCAACTTCTTGTGGTGGAATATTACCAACGTCAACCTTAAATACTCTCTTTTCAGGAGCACGCATTACACGATGAATTAACATTGCGTCTTCCATCAATGATAATTGTTTCCATACTCTTCTAGCACCTTCAACAATACTTTTACCATACGGTAAAAAGTTACTGTCACTTAACATTCTAAAATGTGCAATTTGATAATTTTCAAGTTCTTCAATCTTACCACCTTCAGGTAAATTAACTTGAAACTTTGTATAATTTTTATTATTTAAATCACTGTTTTCTACACGACTAACACTATAAGAACTTAGTGGTTCAACAAAGTATACACCATACTCAGGACTAATGTATAATTTCAAATAAAAATCACCATACTTAACTAAATTTCTAGTCCAACTCCACATATTAAACTCAATATTTAATATGTCATAAAACAAATTATTTAGAATTTCTTTGATGTTTTGATCTTCAGAATGCACAGTTAAAATATCACCCAATTCATTCTTAGTTACACATTCATCCGCATAAATGTCTAGTGCAGAACTAATGATCGGATCCATATCCATTGTATCATAATCTCTAAATAACTCAATACGGGCAGCTTGATAACTTAATGTGAAATCTCTGCTATATTGGTTATATGCACTGGTTCTAATTCTATTAAAACGATCTCTAAGTGTATTACGGTCAGTTGCATACATTGCTTGATCTGTATCAACTACCTTCAATTTCTTACCACCTACATTACGTATAATTGTATCAGTGGAAAACAGTCTTCTTAACTTGGAGAAAAGAGATCTTTGTTTTAATATTTGAAATTCTTCATTTGCCATAAATTATATATATAAGTATATTAAAGTAACCAAGTTAGATCTTCTTTTTTGTCATTTGTCAATCCAACATTCATTTGCCATGTTTCTTGACTCTTAAGTGATTGTGGTCTATACACATTTTGACTTGCACCTACCCGAGATATACCACCCAACATTGATCTATTTAATTCCATAGTTTGCTGTCTAAGTCTTAATGCTGTGTCTCTTACCCATAAACCAATACTGAGTGACATAACTAAATCATCGTTATATCCTCTCATTGCAGTTGCTTTATTTGAATCCCAAATAAATACTGACAATTCATCAATTAGTCTAACTGAACGTACTTCTACTAAATTTTCTCTGAAATAACTTTCCAATTTTGAAATCAATAAAGGTCTTGTTTTTTGACTATTAGTAAATCCTGGTATCATCTTTTTTTCATCTCTATTAATCTTATTTGTCAATTGTTTTTCTACATCTACATATTGTAGGTCTGCACTACTATAGAACGTGTTTGGATATTGTCTATCTATTATTTGTTGTAATACTGCCCATCCTATATTAGCATTTTCTACAATCAATAAAGCATTATTATACTCTGTAGCCACTGTAACCAACATATTACCATAATCTTTAGTACCTATTAATCCTTTATATTCAGCAACTTGTGTCATAGTTTCAACATCAATAACGTGAAATGCACTATAATCACCACCGTCACCTCTAGCAACGTCTGCACTAACAATATAATCTCTAGTATAATCAGGATATTCCCATATCCAATATCCATGATCACCGCCACGCATTTCTACTGGTTGTTTACATTTATTGTGTCTGTAGTGTTCAATAATTGCGGTATCAACTACTGTATTACCTGAAGACAAGAATTCAGTATCACATTCTTGTGAAGCTCGTTTAATACCTAATTCTGCGGTTTGTTTATCTCTCCATGATTGGTCTCTTTCTGGATGTTTATCCCACTTTAATCTGATTGTTTTAAATGTGTTTTTCTTTGATTCTGCATCAACCCACATTTGATGAAAGAAATTTCCAACGCCATTTGGTGTACTTAATAAAATAGCTCTACCACCAGTAGCCATTGTTTGTTGAGCAGATGTCCAAACTTCTTCTGCATTTTCAATAAATGCACATTCATCCATTACCAATAGATATGAACTAAAACCACGTGCGCTATCAGCTGCTGAAGATGCTGCAAGAACTCTTGATTCATTCTTAAACTTTAATGATAATCTATTATCTTCAACTGTTGGTACTTTTAACCAACTAGGAAGACTATTATTTGCAAGTCTTATTTTTGATACAATTTCTTTTGATGTATTTTGTACAGTAGATAAAATTAATACGTTTTTGCCTGGATGAAATATCATTGTCCATAAAGCATATGCGCTAACAAGTGTAGAAATACCCATTTGACGGGATTTTAATACAATATTTCTGTCATGATCAATGAAATCTTGCAGTGTGTCTTCTTGGAAGGGATACAATTCAAATGGAATAATACCTCTTGTTTGATGTTGAATCTTTACGTATTTCTTCATGAAATACATAGGTTCTACAAGACATTTCTTGTACTCATCCTTAATTACATCTTTTAACGTTTTCTGTACACTCATTGATCTTGACTATTGAGTTTTTCTAACGTCATCTGTTTTGCTTTTTCTTCAATAGATGAATCATATTTTAATTTACTGATCTTTGTATTCAGTTCATCAATTCTTTCAACAACATTTATCAGATCCTTTTTAAGATCAGTTAGTACTTTACTTTTCATGTCAGTATCATCTGTCCAAAATTCTTGTGAACCATCTTCATTGAAATATTGTAATTTAGGCATAGAATTATCAGATTCAAGATAAGTAATACTTTCTTCCATCTGTTGCTTAAAGTCATTCATCTCTGAAAACATACTTTTATAAATTTTATGCTTTTCATAATCCTCAAATACACCAAGAATTTTTAATTTACTATCAAAAGCAATGTTACAGTCATAACATCTGCCTGTTTTTGGATAAACTTTTTGATCCAAATAATTTCCCCATTTAGTATCTGCATTGCAAATATTACATCTTTGTTCAATTATAATTTTTGCAATTTTAGGTACTTTTATTTTGTTACCATTTTTCCAGATCCATTTACTGCCTTGACTATCTTCCCAAATTTCACCTTCTTTTCTCTTATTATTATTTAAATTTGGATCATAACCGACTTGAATAAATGGTCTATTTCCATCCATATAGTCTCTTACAATGGATAAATTACTTTTACCTGATGCTTTTTTCATATGATTAAATAACCTTTATATTATATATAACTAAATTTATCTTTGATATTTTAATAATCCTAAAATTTGATTAACAGGAGCAAAAAGGCCGGTCAATTTATAAATTTTATCATTATAATAAAAAGTTAATCCTTCTGATCCTACAATCTTATCCAACCCTCCAATTATTTTTAATCTTTGCAATTCATTCTTCAATTTATTTAATTGTTCTGGTGTTGCTCCTTTTGATTTAAGTGATTTTGCTTGAATTAATACATCATTTGCTATCTGTTTTGCAGCATCATCTGGTGATGATGCCATATATCCAGCTGCATTCTTTAATACTTCAACTCCTAATTTTAAGAAAATTTCTTCAAATGGTTTGATGTTATTTTTATATTGTTGTTCATGACTTTCTTTGTCAAATGTATTAACATAATTCTTAAATTCTTCATTATTAATTTGTTTTAAAATGTTTTTTATGCTAACACTTTTATCAAATTCAGCCCATCTCTTAACCAATAAATTCAATACATCAGGTGAAATTGCATATCCAAATGAATCTGCTTTTTCTCTGATGAAATTATTCCACCAATTTTTATGATACTCAATAATTTGTGTTTGGTCACTGAATGATCCTTGTAATTGATCAATCATTGACATAAATTGTTTTTGTTTTAAAGGTAAATTCTTTACTTTGGATAGTAACAACTGGTTTGGTCCTCTGATGGTAAATGTATTTTGTACGTCAGAATTAACGCTTTTAATTAAATTACCAAGTATAACTCCAGATTCAGCATCACCACCCGCAATTGGTTCACCCAAATCATTGTATTCAATTATTCCATGAAATACTAACATACTTAAATTGTATGGAATTACATTCTTTGTAGCCGGATAAATTACTTCAACACTAGCAAACTTTTTACCATTACCAAACATTTGATTCAATTCTTCTTGTGAAACTTTTGATAATGCATTAGAAAGATCTTCAACTGCAAAGCCAAAAGCATCTTGAATGTTTTGTGGTTTATCTGAGAACATCACTTTGATACTATCTTTAGTTAACGCATTTTGTCCTTGATTTTTTAAATGTCCTTTGTTTCTTGCGAGTCTCAATTGACCATCCTTCCATGTAAAAGATAGTTGTTGACCATCTGTTTTTTCAAAAGCTTTTAAATTACCAATCAACGCTTGATCTACCATTTTTCTTAAGTCTTGGAAAGTTAATTCCATATCTTCATATGGATGTGCTAAATGACCATAAGCACCACCTTCATTTAAGGTTGGTTTTGGATCATTTAATATACCGTCTACTAAAAATTGAGTTAATTTATTCATATTTCAAATGTGTTATCAAATACAGTGATTGCTTTTTTATAAGATCTAGATGTTTCATCAAGAGGGTTATCAGTGAATTGCCAATTCCAGAATAATTCATCTGGAGTTTTGAATCCAAAGAATTGAAGTACATCTTTTTGTGTTTTTGTAACAGTTGTTCCGTTCCAATTTTGTCCAACTGCAATAAAACCTGCGTCAATGTTTTTTACTATATTTTTTTCCCCCAAAGTAGAATGTCTGTTCTCAATCCAAGTCAATCTCTCAATTAATTTCTGATAAAAACCGTTGGTTTGACCCCATCTCACACTAGCAAAAAACAAAACGGTATCACTTTCAAATAATTCTTTACTTATTTTCCATAATTCATCACTTTTATTATTTATACTAGCCCAACAACGATGATCACCTGTAGGGTTTTTATCTTTATCTTTTAATGAAGCATCTTTTGTTCCACAATGATTTCCCCATTTAGATGACACATTACCTTCACACGGAAATATGTTTAACTTGGTTGTATCAATCAAAGTTACTTTTTCTTTACCAAGTAATTCTTGTATTTTAAATGCAATTTGTGTACTTTTAGCAATATCATCTTTATGTCCACTCCATCTATTACTGGTTGTAAGCAATAGTACTTTGTTCTTGGTACGTAAATAATCAATGGTTTTCTTATACTTTTTAGCATAAAAATCCATATCCTGCTCACTTGAAGTCAATTGAGCTTCTAATAATAAATCCGTCAGCTTAATCATTGTATAGTATAAATAGATTTAGTAAAGAAAAAACCCCCGCTTATTTCTAAGCAGGGGTTTTATGAATTATTTACAGATTAGGCATTAGGGAATGTAGCGCCTGTTGGTAATAGGTTGAAGTCAAGTACTATGAATTCAGCTGTCTTAGTTGGTTGTAGATAGATTTGACCGTATAGGATATTTCTATCAACAATGTCAGGTGTATTATTTGTATCATCCATCTTAACTTGGAAGGCGTACAATCCACTACGTTGTTGTACGTTTTCTAAGTATGGATTAACAATACTCAAGAAACGGTTACGTGTAGCAGCTACGTTTTGTTCAAAGACAAGGTACTTACTAGTTGAAGCAATATACTTCTTCAAGTTAATCAACAATCTACGAACGTTGATTCTGTCTAGAGCACTTGATTCTACTTGTAGAGTCTTTTGTCCCCATACACAGATACCTTGGCCTGGGAATGCGGCAATTGGATTTACACGACCTTCATAAAGTGTATCACGTTCTGAATGAGTCAATCTATCAAGTGTTTGTACAGCTTGTGTAATACCACCACGGTTTAAACCGGCGGGAGCAAACCATTCTGCACTTGCTTTATCATTAGCAGCATAAACTGCTGGTAATACTACTGAAGGTGGTACACTTATAATCTTATTGGTGTTAGTATCTATGATCTTAACCCAAGGATAATAAGTACCTACATAGTTACTGTCAATTGTAGACACATTACTTATAGCAGCATCAATCAATCCTACACTTTGATTACTTGAAGGGAATGTTACGTTATCCATGATATAGAAACAATCACCACGGGCTTCACACATATCAATTGTCAATGTTGTTACATATGAATGATGTTGATTGAAAATACCTGGTAGAGCAATCAAGTTGATATCAAATTCATCTGCATTTCCAAGAGCACCAATACATTGTTTGTATGCTACTGAACCTGCACTAGAAATTGTTGTACAATCTAGACCTTGAGTATTACCTGGAATAATTGAACTTCCAACATTAATTGGAATTGTTGGTGATTGACCATCAAATCCACCTTGGAATCCAAGAACAAACTTACGTAGTTTAACATAAGTTGTTTCAGAAGCAGTTGGTGTACTTGGAATGCTACCACTCAAACTTGCGGCAAGTATTGAACCAGTACCACTTCCAACAATTACATCATCCAAAGCAAATCCAACGTTATTGCCATTAGTTGCACCACTTGGAACTGGAGCAAAATATTGAATATTGTCATTATATGTTTCTACTCCGACTGAAGCAGTTGGATATAAAGCAACCAATTCAGCATCTGTAATTGGAATTGCATCAAATACAACACCAGATGGATATTTACCAAGTTGTGTACCATATAAAGAAGCTCTGCTATACTTCATTGTGGTTATAACATTGTCAAGATCACCTGCAACTGGTGCATCATAAGGATTAAATCCGTATGGTACAACAGTTACTGGATAATCACCTGAGGTCATTTCAATTCTGATATTCTTGCTTACATTTGCATAAGTACCAAATTCAATGATCTTACCAGAGTAACTAATATAATTGTATCTATCACCAATTCTACGGGCAATGAAATTGCTAGAATCTGGATCTAGTGACAAGTTTGTGAATGTTTCAAGATACTTAGGACGTTTTGTTGTATCATTGTAATCACGTACAGATAGAGTAAATGTACCCCAGTCTGTTCCTGCAACTGTACCTGCCAACTTAACATCACTAATTTCAATCTTGTATTGTTTATTAGTATTTGTACCGTCAGATAGAGTATGTGCCTTGAACAATTCATATCTTGATGTAGTGCCATTTACTGAGGCAACTTTTTGAGATACAATGAATGGTGTATAAGCACTTGTTAATCCAAAGTTACTATCACCATTGGTTGGATTAAATGAATTTGCATCAGTGAAATTCAATGCTTTTGATCCAGAGAATATTCCACTTGGAACAGCGGAAATACCTACTCTGTAAGAAGTTGAATTATTTGCAATTCTCTTGATTGTATCAGCAAATGTAGTATACAAATAAGCAGGATTCAATTGAATTGTTGTACTTACTGCGGTTGGATCTGTTCCAAATACATTTTCAATGTACTTAGGACTACTTGAATCTAATGAAAATTCAAATACACCATATGAACCTAAGTTACTTCCACTTAGTGTCAAATAATAATCTTGTTCAATACTTGAACTGGTTGAAGTTAATACGCTTGTAGATGTAAGTGTAGATCCATAGAATCCTGGTGAGGATAGATTTGTAATTGTAGCATTTCTAGTATCTGCTAGAACTGCTAGTAGTACTGTTTCAGAAGCAGCACTTCCAGATTGCCATACGTTACAAGCATTTACAGATGGAGCACTACCTGTTACACTGAAGGTACCATCATATTTACCAAATGAGCCTGATATAATGCCTTGTACTCTGAATACAGGTGAATCACATGTATCCTTATATGATACTAGACTACCACTAATCAATGTTGCATTTATAAATGGATCAGATGTTCCTTGTAATGTTACAGTTGTTGGTAATGTAAATGTTACACCTTGTGTATTTTGTAAACCGTAATCAATTAATGCTTTAGCAGTATGAGGGACTGAAGCAGTTAAAGTACTAGTACTCGGTAAAGTCCATGAACCAGTCAAACCAGTAAATGTTGCATATGCGGATATTGTAGTAGTAACTGTTTGACCTGAATATAATAAACTTCCGCTAGATCCATTTACTGATGCAGTTGTTGATGTTGCTGACGTTGATGCGAATGTAAATACAAATGATGCAGTAGGAATTGATGATCCCGTGATTGTAAAACTTGTAATGAAGTTTGGAGTTGATGCGGTTACATAAGCTGTTGGTAATATAAAACCTGCTAAATAATTAGCAGATCCTGATACTAATGAACCAGATGGTGTTAAGAATGATGATCCACTAGCAAGTGAACCAATATCACCGTTTCTGTTCCAAGTGCCTTTTTGAGCATAAATT
>Ga0181358_1000554_pt1 | contig 16606 bp, 18 predicted proteins | sample Fa13VDMM110SD_FD_130096 | JGI IMG/M metagenome (GOLD analysis project Ga0181358, IMG submission 130096) | Freshwater viral communities from Lake Michigan, USA - Fa13.VD.MM110.S.D | ecosystem: Environmental > Aquatic > Freshwater > Lake | place: USA: Michigan | collected 2013-09-24 | reverse complement strand
GAAAAACCATACCATCCCTTCCATCCCTGCTCATGACGCTATACAGACCTCTCTTCTACCTCTCAACTTCTTATAGGAAAAGAGAGTAAGGGAGGGTTGGGAGAGTTTTGGCATCTTTTTTTTGGAGAAATATAATTTTAGATTTTTTTTTTCATCGGCATTTCTCCTGCCAACTGGATTTTAACCCCCTAAACCCTCCCCAACCCTCCCCAACCCTCCCCAACCTAAAACTCAGAATCCAGACTAAAGGACATTTCCTCTGGCGTCTTGCCGATCCCAGATAATGCATAGTTGGTCACACGCTTCTCAAAGAAGTTGTCCTTGCCTTCCAGTGATATGCGCTCCATAAAGGCAAAGGGGTTTCTAGCCATCCAGATCTTCTCGTAGCCTAACTGGACGAGGAGTCGGTCTGCCACGTACTCTATGTATTCTGACATCATGACGGAGTTCATCCCGATCAGACGGCAAGGCAGGGATTCCACGATGAACTCCTTCTCTACTGCCACAGCTTCCTTGAACAGAGCAATGGTCTCAGCTTTGCTGAGTTTGTTCTGCAGTTTGGAGTACAAGAGACAGGCAAAGTTTGTGTGTAGGCCTTCGTCACGAGATATGAACTCGTTGGCCACTGTCAGCCCGTGGAGGAGGTTGCGCTCCTTGAAGTAGTAGATGGCACAGAAGGCCCCACTGAAGAAGACGCCCTCCACGATCGCAAAGGCCATCAGACGGGCGGCAAAGGACGCCTTGTTGTCAAACCACTTCATCGCCCACTGCGCCTTCTTCTCTACGAAGGGCATCGTCCGAATAGACCGCAGCACTCGGTCCTTCTCCGCTGGGTCTGTGATGTAGGTGTCAATGAGGAGGGAATAGGTAACGGAATGGACCGTCTCATTGCTCATCTGCTCCGTGTAGAATGCACGAGCCTCCGGCAACTGAACCTCTGTCGCAAAGTTCTTCCCGAGGTTCTCATTGATGACTCCGTCCGATCCGGCAAAAAAACCAAGGATACATTTGATAAAATGCTGCTCGTTGGGCGACAAGGACTCAAACTGGGTCCGGTCCTTGCTCATATCCACCTCCTGCGCAATCCACCGCACGGACACAAGGTCTTCGTACATCTTGTAGATATCCCTATGCTGAACGGGAAGCAGGACAAATCTGTCAGGGTTTTCAATCAGGAGGGGTTCCATCTGGCGGGGCGGGAGAAAAGGATCTGGCCGATCAATGCGTTTTACTCCCCGGCATAAAATGTTTCCCCTTGGTAGAACCACAATGGAAGAAGCATGTGAAGCCGCCAACCTTGCCCTCTACCTGCTTATACGTGCCCTCCCTAGCGACATAGACGGAGAGAAGGGAGAAATGAGAGCCTGTTTCTGTGAGGCCCAAGACTGGCTCCAGACGCTCTATGCGGAACTGAAGGCAGAGAAGGACAAGGCGATGGAAGAATGCAAGAAGAACGTGACGTTCTGTGATAAGATAGAACACGTGTCTGAGGGAGCACCCAGAAACGAGGTCATATGGAAGAAGATGGAGGAGATCCCCGAGGAGACGAAGGAGGCGCAGCCCGTTAAGACGGAGGATTAACCAAGGGTCGTTCCTGTGGTGTTCCACGCAAAGCCTGACCAGTGGATGGTGGGTGTTAGGCCATTAGGATCCAAGAGATAGGCAAGAGGTGTGGTATCTTGAAGATTGATAGCGTACCAAGACACCGTCTGAAAGAGTTGGCCTTGAGGGTTCAGCGTGACCGTGAAGGCTTGGGGTTGTGTAACAGGATAGTCTTGGACTGCGTTCGTTTCAATCTCATTGAATATGATAGGGGAAGAACACTGGGCGTAGTTGTTTGATATGAGCAGACTGGGAGGGGCACCTCCGATCCAAGGGAAGATCTGGATATTGTGAAACTGCTGCGTTGCAGTTGTGGGTCGTAGGTCACAGTTGGTAAATGACACGGTGAAGAGGGCGTTGGAGTAGCCACTCCCCGTCACGGGTGCATCAAAGGTGGAGGTGAAAAGCAGGACGGGGGGTGATGTGTCTATGGCTGGAACGGCACCCGGCTGGGTAGGACTCGTTATAGCAGAAGGTAACGTGACGTTGTTCGTCTTGCTACTCATCTGTAGGAACGGCCACTGGTAGGCCGAGACAACGGGATTCGCCGGACTGCCACTGATCACAATACCTCCCCCCGTGGGGTTGCTGGTCACGGATGCAACGCCAGAGACAATCCCACCACCGCCACCATTTACCCCCCAGTAGATCGTCCCATTGGGATTGGGGGTGTTGTTCAGATTCGGTTGGACACTCGTGGCGATATACAGAAGCCCTTGGTAATCTATGATATCATTCGGCAGGTAATAGGTTGCAGGGTTCCACTGGGCATAAGCCATTTCTGACTACACATCATATTTTATTGATGGAGTAATTCGGCCACCCGAAGGGCGGCCTTATTCAACACCAGTCCTACTGGTGGAGCAATTCAGCGTTCTTCTGGGCTACCATAAACTGAGGAAAGCCCTTAGCGTAACTAAGCCAACGAGAGCCAAGGCGTCTCTGTCGTTTAAGATCATCTTCATCAACCCCCACATAATTCTTGAGGAGATAACGGAGAGCATGATAAGAAGTAGACAATGGATACACGACAACGTGAGTAGCTTCATTTAACAGAAGACGGGTTTTTTTGTAGTTGGTAAGGTAGTGCGACAGACACAGCATAGAGGTATTGGTGTGGCGTCCCATAATGGCAAGATCATCCACCAGCTTCTCTATGACCTTCTGTGCATCCAACGTGAGGGTATCATAATCATCAAAAATAACCATACAATCCGTGAACTCGGAGAGGTCGGGGAAGTCGTCTATGAAGGACTGGATATTGAGGCGCTTGAGGAACTTGAGTTTGTCCAGCGTCTCATCCTCCTTCAGCTTACTGATGAGGTAGACGCCACGGTCGGGGTAGAGTTTGTGGTACATGTCGGCTAAGCCACGGGCGATGTAGGACTTGCCGGATCCAGACTGTCCTGCAATGTACCAGACCTCCCGCTTCTTGGGATCGGGGGAGGGTAGGAGCTCAAAGATGCCTTCATCGTCCAAGGTAATAGTCTTATCCTCCTTGGCCTTTTTGATGTGAGCTTCATAGACGTCACCGATCTCGTCACCGAGCCCCGTCAGCTTGGGTTCACCCTTAGCATAGGCTTCTGTCATCTTGGCCAAGACCCGAGTCCGCTCTGCGGGTTTCATCTTGGGCAACGCCTTGGATATGGACGCTGTGTCCAGTGCAATATTGGGACGTCTCCCCGTGAGGGAGTCGTCGTGGAGATATAGAATCTCGCCGTCATATTCGCCACCCTTGACTCGGGCGATCGCTCGGGAGCCGGTTCGTTTATCAAACGACAGAGATGGCATTCTAACTATGACGGCGAGATTTTACGGAACTTGTAAAACAAAGACTGTGAAAGCCTCGGGAAGGGTGAGGAAATGTGCGTGTGGCTGAGCCAGATAAATACGCCGTCTATAGCTTCAACGCCTTCACTATGGGCTTAGAATATTCTTGCAGGAATTTTTCTAGGTGATCGGACAGACCGGAGAGGCCGTGGGCAAGGCGCTCTTTGGGTAGCCGGAGGATGGCGTGGATGTCCCGGAGGATGACGTCTTCATTTTTGAGGTAGTCCTCCAGAGAATAGACGTTGGCCAGACGGTTGACGAACTGGTCTATCTCATACCGGACGGTCTCCATCGGAACGCCCTTGTGGTCTTCCAGCAGGGAGATGAGAGTGCCGATGTCGCCGATGACATGATAGAGGCGTCCAAGATCGGAGTTGAAGACGGGGGCTAACGTATCTATGGTCTTCGTATCGTTCTGGTACTTGGCCAAGGCAAAGACTCGCTTGAGTAGCTTGAAGAAGTTGCCCTTGGACTTGTAGGCAATCACGGCTTCCTTCAGAGATGTCTCTATGTCTATCCTCTCTGGATTGAGGATGGTCTTCCCAGCGTGGAACTCGTAGATGACGGAGAAGTCCGTGAAGCGGTTATTCTGCACCAGACTGATGACATCCATCTTGGCGATGCCGGGCGTGTGAAAGGCCTGTTCTAGTGTCATCGTGGATCCATCCCGTAGGACCTTCTTGTTGGCCAGTACTTCCTTGGGCGTCCAGCGGACGATATGGAACTTGATTTCGTCCTTGGCTTTGAGGAAGGCTTCGGGAGAGAGGGAGGGTTTGAGGAGGGCACCTGCCTTCTGTGCCTCCTTGGGGGAGATGACCTTCTTGGCGACCAGATGATGGAGGACGCTCTTGGAGTGCTTGTAGTCATACCCTACCAACTTGCCATTGATGACGTGGGCGTCCTTACTGAGGACTCGGAATTCCTCAACAACCCCGGCCTTGATATCGCCGATATAGACATTCTTCATAGACTGAAGGTGTCGGATCATCTGCTGGAAGCGACGGCGCAACCGGCCCAGTACGGAATCAACGGATCCCTTCATCTTGACCTGCTCGTATCCGTCGTAGTCCCCTGCATACTGTTGCGATCGCAAGGACATTGAGCCGAGCAAGACAAGGCCCTTCCCAAAGGACATCGCATCCAGTATATTAACAGCATCCGCCGGATAGTTGTCCGGGTAGTTTTTGACGTTCGCCGATTCTGTCCCAGTTGTTGGAAGCGTAACGGGCGTCGGAGGTTTCTTGCCAAATGCAAACATCGCAGGGGGAGGGTTAGGGTCTTCATCATCATCACGACGAGGAGGACGGAAGTTTTTGTCTTCCTCTTTACACGTAGGCTTGGGCTTCACCTTGAACCGTATCTTCTTCATCTGAGGTATTCTGTTAACCGTATCACGATCATCTTCTGAATCAGTGCTAACAGCTATTGGCCGGGATCCACGTCGCCGCCTTCGTGGTGGGGAAGGCGTTACAGGCCGACGTCGTGGAGGGGAAGGGGTTCTGGGTCTTCCACGTTGCTGACGTGGAGGAGTCCTTGGTGGAGTACGATCAGCCATTCTTATAGATGATGATATTTTATTGATCGTCCGAAATCCTGCGGAGATTCCTCCCGGTGAAAAATCTCCCGGTATTGTAGAAACAAATGTCCATCGCCGCAGACCGAATCTTTGGAGCAGCAGGAGAGTTAAATGTCGGCGCAACTTTGAACCGTCAGTTCAACACAACACTAGAACGCCGTGGTGGATTCCATACCTTTGACTACGGCGGATCCCTCCCCACGGGCCGCACCATAGAACTAGAACTGAAGACTCGCCGTATCTGTCATGACCAGTATCCAACGACAATGATAGGGCGCAACAAGATAGAGTACTGCACAAATCCTGATACTGACTATTACTTTGCCTTCAACTTCAGCGATGGTCTCTACTATATCAAATACGACAAGGCCCTCTTTGCTACCTTTGAATGTCGCAATGACTTTGTGCGATCTCAGCGCAGTGATTGCTACAATCCCGTCCAATCGGTGGTCTATATACCGAATCACCTCCTGCTGCCGCTATAGCAAGGAAGGCATCTCTGGCAGCCAGTGCCTCCTGCAGGGTATCATGACAACCCAGCCAGACCTTCCTGACGTACACGTTGAACCGTGGAGTCTTGGGATGATGCGTTATGTATTTGTGCCCAGTAGGTCCCTTCCTCATTTGTTTTAGATCCTCTGACTCATCTTAAGCGTAGGTCACGGGTGGTTTTTGGCGTAAAAATGTTCGAAATGATGATGATTACCCTATATGAAACAACTAAATAGTGATATTTGTTTCATTTAGCCTATATTCATATTAAAAAAAGGCCTTTTTTTAAGCGTAATATAGCCAAAGTAAGCATATATAGGCCTAAACTTGTTTAATATGATGGAAATAAGCGGATTTTAGACTTATTTACCGTCCGGAGCTGTAATAAACTTCAAAGGGACTGTGCTTTCCACTTCATTTCCCCAACAATCCCATCCATCTACTCTGGCACGGCTGAAGAGCTCCAGCTTCTTCTGCGTAGGGAACATCTTGGTGATGCGGTCACGTATCTCAGTAGGCTTTGCACTATGACGTCCTCTCATCTCACTCAGGAACTGTCGCTCCTTACGGGATCCACGTGGAGACGGTATACGACCTCTCTTACCCACTAAGCATATCTCTACCTGCGAGAGCGTATAGTAGCCCGGGTTGGTCTTCTGCTTCTCCCACACGAAGGCTATGGTCTTGTACTCAAATCCCCACGCCTTCATCAACTCCAACGCTTGAGGAAGATGCGGAGAGGATGTCCATAAGAATAGAAGACAATCCTTCTCACATACCGTTGTGAGGTTGAGTGTCTTGAGTGTCTCTAATGGCAACGTATCATAGTGGGTTGTTGCGGAAGCATTCGCTACTGTATTGTTGTGTTGCTCCCTTCCATTATAATCCCAACAAGGGTCTGCATAGATAACAGAATACATCTATAGGAGTCTTAGATGTTTTATCGTCAATAAAATATCGCAGTTAGAACCAGAATGCCATATAAACTCCGCAAGGCACCCAAGAAGGATCTGTATTGGGTCGTGACGAAGGAAACGGGGAAGCATCATTCCAAAGAACCTCTCCCTTTGGCTCGGGCCAAGAAACAATTGGCCGTTCTCAACATGCATTTGAGAGGCGGTGAATATCCAATACCGCCTCCGACCATTCCGGAGTATCAGCCTATTGTTCCGAGCGGTGGAGAAGGTACACGTCTCTACAAGGATCTGATGGAGATGTTAGATGATCCTGCACAGAAGGCCTATTGGGTACGAGAGCAGAAGGATTTGGGGAAACCATATACCGACGCTGATTGGGCGAAGCGGAGAGAAGTCATCCGCAAGGGGAATCTTCAACGAGCGGGATTTGGTTTTTCTCCTGAGCAGGAGGCGGAGTTGAAGCGTAGGGATCTGGAGCAGCAAGAGTACGCAGAAGCCTATAGGAAGTGGGACGAAGGACGACAAGCCTATCTGGCCGAGAACCCAGAGGAGAAGACCTACACACCAACGCTGGACGAGGATGGGGAACCCCTTCAGATGAGCACAGCAGAACGCAACGCTCTGCCACAGATCGACGGCCCAGAGTTTGCCCGTCGTTTAGAGCTGTATCGGAGCCGTCATCGCACTGGATTTGAGAAGTTCGCCAAGGGCTTCACAGATTTTGCCACGAGTGTGGCTGATGCTGGTATTGATACCCTAGCAAAGATCGCGCCCGGTATCGGGAAGGCCGCACAGGTTGCCTACAAGACTTTTGCCCCTCCGGGCTCTCAGTACTACACAAAAGGTACTATAGCAGAAAAGGCAATGAACCTGCCGGGAAATGTTGTCAGTGCTGCGATGGGGGGACGACGGCTGAAGGGAGGAGCCTTGACCACGTTGGAACGTGACAGAGCTATCGTGCGGGTCGCAGCGATTGTGCAGCAACTCCGGGCTCTTCAACCAGATGAGGAGGGAGGAGAGTTAGATGATGAATGGGAAGATGACTTTGCAGTCGCAGAAGCCTTACTGGATCAGCTGGAGCATGATAGAGATGGCATCCCATATCCTGCTGATGAGGAATGGGAGGAGATAGAAAGTATGGATTATGTGGATGATATTTTAGAAGGCCCCCTCTCCTATCTTAGTCAGTATCAAGTGACAGATGAATCTGAGGCAGAGGAAGAGGATGAGGAAGAGGAGGCTCCCCCTGCCAAACGTGCCAAGAAGGGAGGGAGGGTTTCACCCCTCAAACTCGGCAGAGGCAAGATGTTGAAGGGTGGTACTATCCCCTCTAGAAATATTCTTCAGCAGATGGCAAAGGCCTCTTACAGTCCCAACCCTCCCTCCGCTATTGCTGGGTTCAACCTTGTCAAATCCACTCCTACTCTCAAATTCTACAAGGAAGGGAAAGGAGAGAAGGGGAGAGACATTGTCATCGCCATTCGTGGAACGAATCCAACAGATACTACAGATCTCAAGGCAGATGCGATGACAGCCGTCAACCAGCTACAATCCTCTGCACGATTCCAGAAGGATGTTCGGGACCTCAAGGAGTTTCAGAATCAGTACCCTCCCTCCTCCTATCAGTATTATGGAGTTGGTCATTCGTTGGGTGGTGCGATACTGGACGCCTTCCTCAAACTGGGTCTCCTACGCAACGGTGTCTCTTACAATCCAGCCGTCCAGCCGTTGGATATCCGTAGCAATATAGCCAACCAGCGCATCTATCAGAAGGGGGATCCCTTGTATGAGACGATGGGACGTTTTACTCCTAACGTTGAAGTACGGGACAAGAAGAAGGCGCCGGGGCTCTTTGAGAAGGTCATCTCCTATGTGCCTTTTGTGGGGACGGCCTACACGGCCTACGCAAATCATGCACTGGATAACTTTACGGGTGGCAACAAGCCCACCGGAACGTTCCATAAACAGTTGCAGGATGCGGGAGTGAGTCCAGAGGCCTATCTCAAGAAGGCGCGATCGAAAGCCAAGAAGCACGGACTTGCCTATAAGCATCTGGGCTTCAGTAGCGATGAAAAACACAAGTTACAGATCCCCAAGGCTAACGGGTCGCTGGTTCGCTTCGGGGCTGTAGGGCTGGGGGATCACGTACTTTACTCCCTATCACACGACCCGACCGCAGACGAACGCCGCCAACGCTATTTAGCGAGGGCAACGAAGATAAAAGGCAACTGGAAGAAGGACCCTTATTCCCCGAACAATCTAGCGATTCACATTTTGTGGTAGGAAGAGTTGTCAGATCCACGGGCACCATATTTCCTGCAATGTCCATATACTGGATGACTTCTTTTGTAGAATCCATTGGATGCCTTCTACAAATAGGATGAGATATTTATTTATGGATGAACGAGAGCTATTTAGTATCTTGTGATGAACCAAGAGACCGTTGTGGCGGCGGTGGCGTTGGCGTTGGCACGGATCTGAAACCCAACACCTGTTGTCACACCTGCCCAGAATCGGATGGCAGTACCATCTTCAACTGCTTGGTTCAGCGTCACGAGAATCTGCGTGGTCAATGCACTGACCGCTGTATTCGGGATCACAGCGGATATGGCCTGACCAAGAGGGATCACGGCAGCTCCCGACTGGTCGGAGCCAGTCAGAAGGCAGATATTATCACCGGCTCCTGCTACACCGGAAGGCTTTGGGCAGGTCAGATTGAATGAATTGACAGTCCCATCATAGTATGAAACAAGTTGGAGAGCACCTTCCGTGCGACCACCAAAGGAACCATTCGGGACTGTAAGAGCAAAAGCAGATTGGGTCTCGTTACCTACAGAGGCGAACGTAGCAAAAGGGGGTTCAACGATGTTGATCGCCGTGACGGCGTTTGTTGCGGGTAACACACCGGCTGCAGATTGAACCAACAGACTGGGCATAACCGCTCCCGCGTTTAGCGGGGCAGTTGAGGGGTCCACTCCTGCGTCATTTACACCCGCTGCAAGGGATGGCACCAGAGAAACTCTTGATGGAGCATATCCACCGGAAAGTTGCGATGCAGACATTCTATATCGTAACTGAACATTATTTTATTTGGCTAAAATCGATCTACAACAACCGGGCAGATAATCCTTTTGCGTGTCTGCGACCGCCTGTGCCGCCCCCTGCAGAAGGACCACATCCCATCATGCCACCTTCTCCCTTGACGGCCTTCAACAAGTGAGGAGCCGCCTCCTTGAGATGAGGAAGTGCCTTGCGTATGCCGGTCATCAGCTTATCCATAAAGCCACCGCCCACGTAGCGATCCAACTCGGAGCGAGTCATCATAGACGCCATCGGGGCAGAGATGATGTCCTGCTCGGAGAGAACACCCTTGATGATACGGGAGGATCCACGGATGGACTCGAAGAAGCCGGAGTTAGCTGTAATAACAAAGAGAGAAGGAGTCTGGGCAACGGAGGTGTTGTTCCTGACTTGAAGATTGAACTGGAGAGTAAAGTTTCCTACGCAGAAACTTAGTACCGCTGGTTTCCCAGTATTTACACCGCTCGGGGCGGTCGGAGTAGACTATACCTTCTGGAATCATTAAGACTTGCTAGGTCTTTCATCCACTTGACTGGTAGTCGTTGAGACACACACCTTTCCCTTGCATACCGGGAGTGAGGTTAGGTCTGCGGATTACCCAATACTATTCGTTATTACCATTGTGTTCGGTCATTACCCGAGTTCCCTGATCTCATTTCTGAGGCAGGTGGTAGAATAGTCTTAAGGGACTCCCCGCAAATCATCAATAAGCATTGCCTTTTAGTGTGTGTTGCACATTAACACACAGCAATACAGCCCCCGTAGTTAAGGGATGGTGCTTGTCCGCTCTGAAGTGTGATGTCCGTGCCGGGCTTGAGCACCAGCAGACCACCGACCAGAGGAATGATCTGGCCTTGGGTTCGGGTGATGCCACTGCCACCGTTGGAGGGTGTCGTCCAAGACGCCGACGAGGATCGCCCAGCACCAGACCAAGACGCATAGTCCATATCTAGACCGTTATGTACGGACATTTGGTAGAGTTGCTCTGTCGTTACAGACGACAAGAGACCTGAAAAGTTCTGTTATACCGTGGCTTTCACCATACTTTAACACCTCCCGCCGGAGGTCGGCATAGACTATACCTTTAAGGGATCATCGGAGATTGTCAGTCCCCTCACTCTTACGCTCGTGTAGTCGTTGAGCCTTACGCATAGCCTGACATAGCGGCCTTAGCGTCTTGACTGCGGATTACCACATAACACATCGTTTTTACCATTGGTTTCGGTCATTACCCGAGTTCCTCATCCTCCTTTTCAGGGGTGAGTGGTAGACGTGCCTTCGCGGACTTCCCGCACTCGCTGGTCGGTTCCAGTAGAGCGTTTTTGCCGTTTCTTTTCAAAACGACATTGACTACGCACGACAATGGCTAACAAGCCATAATCGCCACATCAAAGTTTATGCTTATAGGGTTTGCTACTCCATCCTGCGCTCGGTTGGCCAGAGGCAAGTAGTTATCCCCTTCAAAAGGGGTCGTAACGGATGGCTTACAGTAGATGATGAGCATGTCGGGGATCTGGGGCAGCGTGATGGTCTGCGACTGCACCGTGCCGACTGTGCCGGGCTGGATAGGAAGCCCCGTTGAGGATCCCTGCGTAATGTAACGGGGGAACTCCATATAGGGCACGACCGACTTGGGTGGCAGAGGGACATCCAGAGAGGGAGTCAGGAAGGTCACGTTGATGACGGATGCCTGAAAGACGTTAGAAAGACCTACCGCTGTATTGTAGGTAGCGGGGCCGACCACGACACCTGCACGGGAGCAGGATCGAATGGCGCTGGAAGGGCTGGACTTCAGGTTCATTATTAATTGGATGTTGTTGATCTGTGAATACCGTGGCTTTCGCCATACTTTAACACCTCCCGCCGGAGGTCGGCATAGACTATACCTTTATGGGGTCATCGGGGGTTGTTAGTCCCCTCACCCATATACCCGTGTAGTCGTTGAACGGAACTCGTAGCCTAACATAACGGCTTTAGAGTCATCGTTGCGGATCGCCCAATCCTCACACTTTTTACCATTGGGTTCGGCTATTAACCGAGTTCCTCATCCTCCCTTTCGGGGGTGAGTGGTATGTGAGGCTCTGAGGGTATCCCCGCACTCGCTGGTTTATTCCAGTAGGGTATTATAGCCGTTCCTTTTCAGAGCGACTTAGGCTTTAGCAAAGCGATGGCTTAGTAGGCCATTACTTCCAAACCAAAGAGACCGGTTTCGTACTCGTGGATGTCGGAGAAGATGAAGGGGGACAGGCAGACTGGCTCCGTGGTACGCCACTGGACGAAGATCGTGTAAGACTGCAGACCCCCAGCAGGAGCAGGAGCAAGAGCAGGATTGTACACGGGCACACCATTGAGGGCGTCGTAGGTGGCTCCAGCAAAGGCGGGAGAGGCAGTGCCGAGCTTGTTCCCTGCACTGTCTGTGAAGAACAGATGGGGGAAGGCGCCGTTAGGCACATTGTCATAGTCTGTGCTGTCATTGTAGCCACCAATGGGGTTATTCTGGGTGCCAAAGGCGTCATCGTAACATGCATACTTGTCCAGCATTGTGGGTGCGGTGCGGATGAGGCGGTTCTTCTTGTAGTCTGTGAGACGGAGGATGGGGTTAAGGACATCCTGAGAGTTGATGACTGATGTTGTCTGTTATACCGTGGCTTTCGCCATACTTTCACACCTCCCGCCGGAGGTCGGCATAGACTTTACCTTTAAGGGATCACCGGAGATTGTCAGTCCCCTCACCCTTACGCTCGTGAAGTCGTTGAGCCGTTTCCATAGCCTGACATAACGGCCGTAGGAAATTGACTGCGGATTACCACATAACACATCGTTTTTACCATTGGGTTCGGTCATTATCCGAGTTCCTCATCCTCCCTTTCGGGGGTGAGTGGTAGATGTGCCTTCGCAGACTCCCCGCACTAAAGCCGGTTTATTCCGGTAGAGCGTTTTTGCCGTATCTTTTCAATACGACATCGACTACGCACGGCAATGGTTAAACCATCACCGCCACATCGTTAATGGTTGCTGATAGGGTGCTGACCAACTGGTTGAGGGGGAGGGCAGCCAGAGAAAAGTCACGGCCGGGCACACAGATGGGCTGCCCCGCTACTTGGCCGGGGGGATCCAAGACAGTCACAGGCAAAGAGAAATTGACCGTGGAGGACATCAGGATCTTACGGTCCACAAAGACGTTCTCGGAAGGGACGTATATGTTAAACGACAGCTGGGAGGTGGAAGCGGCGATTGCATTGAAAGGAGCATTGGTCACGCTGAGAGCACCCTTCTCTACAGCGTACTTGGCCCGGCTCTGGACAATGCGGGAATCCATCACGGTCAACTTCTCGATGTCAGAGCTCATCTTATATCATCTGGTAAGGTTATTTTTTGCGGGTTAAATCACTCTCAAACGATCCCCTTCTTTCGGAAGAGGCACTTGACGCTCACCGTGGAAAGGTTGTACATGTTGATTGGGTAGAGGTTGCCGTCCAGACGGTTCTTAAAAAAGACTTGAATGTCTATGTTGCGGATCTCCTGCTTGGATGCACCAAAGTCTGTCATGCGGTACTCTGCAACGGGCGTGTAGTAGGTGAACTGACGATAGGCCTCGGGACCCGCCGTGCTGGTGTCCAGAGCGATGTCCGTGATGATAGGCTGGAAAGCAGACTGGGAGGTGGGGGCTGAGTCGCCCAAGTTCCCAGTACCCAATACGTTGGGTTGCCCGGTAGCCTCATACTTGATCGGAATGAGCGTGGTAGTGAACACAATCGACGCGATCGGAGACCAGAGAGATCCCGTGCTCTGGTAGTCCTGCTCCTGCCTGTAGTAGACCTTCTGCTTTGCAATCGGGACGGTGCCGAGCGGGGGGACGCCGGAGTAAGGGCTGAGACGATAATCCACGACGTTCTGGTAGAAGTTGTTGTAAAACAGGATCTCGTAGGTGTAGCCGAAGGGGACGGGAGCCGGGAAGCCCTCTGCCGTAAGGTTGGTGGTGTTCCAGAAGTCGGCATAGAAGTTGTTGAGGAGACCGTAGAGGTTGGTATTGAAGAAGATGCGCATGACGGGTGCAGTCTGAGGAGAGGCCGTTCCCGCCACGTAGGGGGTAGGGGTGAAGGCCGTGATACGAGCACCGAAGCCGTCCGAATCCGCAAAGATGCTAAAGAGTTTGCTCTTGTTGTCGTAGATCAGCTGGGGTGCATTCACATAGGCCAACCAGTCAGCATAGGTGGGAAAAGGAAAGGGATCCGTCAGACCCGGGGTTGCTGCCCACTGTGCAGCGAAATCGGCATAGAGAGTGTTGTAAGCAGAGGGACTTCCCGTCACGGCAGGATCCCCGCTCATCGTGGTCTGCCACATAGACACGAAGTGCGTGAAGGTGTTGACATAATAATAGTCTGTGGAGATGTCCTGCTCTCTGAGAGGGGGGCTGGGTATGGGGGCTACTGACAAGTTGTAGTTCTCTGGCAGAAACTCTATGAAGGTAGGGGTGGGGGTGATGGCAAAGGTAACAGGATTCGGCAGATTCGTGTTCCACGTCTGCTGGTAGGTCACAGCTATCTTGTAGGTCGTCTTGTTGACATTGGACTGACCCAGTTCTATCGTGGGGATGAAGATGGGCAAGTCCAAACCGGGGCCGTCCATCGTGAAGCGGATGATGCTGAAATCATACTTGGACGTATCAGAACAGAGTGCAGTGTCACGCGTCTCGTTGAAGCGGATCTGTGGGTCTGGTAGAACATTCCCTGCCACCCCCAACGTGTCTGCGGATGTGTTGTTGATGATGTCTGCGTTGAAGTAGATATAGTCCGGAAGACCGTCACTATTACTGGTCCCTTCATACCGGATATTACTAGTACGGGTCGTCATTCTACAGTGGAATAACACATTTATTTTCTCAACTTTTCGAAGGTCATCGCTGTGACAAAGTCGTCAGCTGACTTGCCTGTGTCCTCGATCATAGCGTGATACTCATCAATATCTTTGCCATCATACATCAAGCGCACGGCTGAATGGCGGCCGCATGTGGCCACATTTGGCGATTCCCGCTGGAAATCGTGGGTGTTGTAGTACACGGGGAGACCCGTGGCTCTCAAGAGTCTCGTCAGATCCGGCCGCTCAATATCATACTCCTGCAATCGGCTCTTTCCTAGACCTTTTTTCTGCTCCTCTGGCTTATCACCGTAAGGGTCAAAGAACTCAATCATCTTGGGACGACGAAAGAGTGCCGTCCAATGACCACTATGGGGACCGCTATTTGGGAATAACAGAATGGCGCGGCCTTTCCTATCAAACAGTTCGTTGGCATCGGTGAGATCTTGCAGTTGCGGATAGTTCCATATTCTGATATCACGCCCTAGTAGGCGACGTAGATCACCATCACTTAGTGGGTATCGCTGTGCTTCCTCCATTCTAAACTCTGAAAATATTTTATGTTACCAATAGAAAGAGATGTCCTACGCCAACTGGTCGGCTTTTACCCAATATCAAGTCGGCAACGTTGTTCAGTACAACGGCTTTCCCTACGTGGCGCAGTTGGTATCCTTCGGGGTGCCTCCATTCCCGGTGAATGCATCGTGGGTACTACTGGATAGTGGTGGATCCGGCGTCACTCAGCAACTGGGGCAGTCGGGAAATGACATCACCCTCACAGGAGGGGGAGGGTCGGCGGATGTCAGCACGACGACCGCAGTGGCAACGAGTACGCAGAAGTTGGGTGGATTGGCTTCCTTTGACAGCATGTTGGTTCTCACCTCTTTTGACTCGGATGTGTTCATTGGCAACCTCGGGGGGCCTCCTCGCAATCTTACCGTGAATGGCTATGGGGAACTCTACCAGATCCGTGATTCTGTGGGGGCTGTGGGAGCGGTGGGGGATGTCTTGGGCATCAATCCCGTGGGGGCTACTGGTGCCCTGCTCTGGACGGCAGGTGGTGGTGGTGGTGGTACTACTGGTGCAACGGGTCCTACTGGTGCAACGGGTCCTACTGGTACAACGGGGGCTACTGGCGCAACGGGGCCTTTCTCTCAGTCCCTTGCCAACAAAATCCTCGTGACTGAGACCCCCGCCCCCGCAGGAGGCGTCACGAATCTGACGTGGAGTACTGGCGATCCCCCCAATGTGTATGTACCCTACGGCGTCGGGACGACCAACACGACTCTGGCTCCCATCGACCCCGCTGCGACCGGTACTGGATGGCGATTCAGTAAAACCTACTCTGCTCTGCCTATCTCTTCCATCTTGGCAAATCCGCTCATAACGGGAGAAACTTACACCATCGTCGCCGTGGGAAACACCGCACTAAACTGGGTTGCGATGGGGGCTGCTGCTGCGACTGCTGGAACTCAATTTACTTACAACGGCACTGCTCCCACGGGAGGGTTGGTTACGCCCGGATCCGCATACCCCTCTACCAAGATTTCGTGGTATTCCCTCAACGCTCTCTTTGGCCTTTCGCTTCCACAAGGAGCAAGTGCCGTTCCACCCACTATTATCCCCTCCATCGCCATCAAGAAAAAGAACCTGCGCAATGCGTGGTTTTTAGTCAAGATGAACGCCGATATTGCCCTCCAAGGGTCTTGGGCTATTCAGATTGATACTTACGCATACCAGTTCGGTGGTAACACAACGAACAACTACACGGGTCGGTGGGCGTATTCTATGCCTCAAGAGCGAGGACAAGGGTTCAATGCCGCCGTTGCTACGAACATCACAACGGCAGCGGGTCTTCTCTTTCCCCGTCTTCGCTCGGGCTTCACCTATCTGCTCTATGCGGGGGATATAAGTCCTACCTACCTCCCACTCCAAGCGGCGGGAACGTATCAAGTAGGGGGTGGTGCTCTCTTCGCACCTTCCCAAGCCACCACGGAGAACACCCTTCGTGATCCTTTCAATCTCTACACGACCTATCCTCACTTTGGAATGACTGCCACGGCTTACACTCCCAATGCGACGCAACCAGCCTTCGGTGGTTCAAGCCCCTACTCTGACGAAGCGGATGTGGAGGTAGCATCCATCTACCTCAATACTGATTCAAAGTCGCCTCCCGCCGGTGTAGGCCAGACCACAATGGACTTCAACGTTATGGCCTTCGGCTATAGCGGACTCGTAGAAGGCGGAGGGG